>Ga0316605_10000056_pt1 | contig 154553 bp, 136 predicted proteins | sample OWC_soil_day20_n_FD_207666 | JGI IMG/M metagenome (GOLD analysis project Ga0316605, IMG submission 207666) | Wetland soil microbial communities from Old Woman Creek delta, Ohio, United States - OWC_soil_day20_noCT | ecosystem: Environmental > Terrestrial > Soil > Wetlands | place: USA: Ohio...
ATCCCATAAAATTAATAATTATGCTACAAAGTTACAATAATTACCTGATATACGCAAGCATATTATTGTATTTCAATGTGTTAAATAATTATAAAATCTTCCTACCGCTCATGATTTATAATCCGATGCTTTATCCCTTAATAAATATAATATCCCTTTCTGAAAAATATTTTCTCAATAATAATCCGAATATGTTATTTTAAATTATACCTTTGCTTTTATAATTAACCTTAATATCTGTCTTTAATACTTTTGTATTATGAAAAGATTATTGTTGTTTTTGATGCTTTGCCTGTCTATTGGCTTTATTGCTTGTGATGGTGAGGATGATTTTGTTTTTCCAGAGCCTTTTTCTACTCCTCGTCCTTCTCCTGCCGTTCCTGATTATGATACTATTTTGCCTAAGGAGTATTTTCCTGCTTTCCCTGGCTCTTATTGGGTTTATAACAACACTGACACTCTCAGGGTTATGGAGGATTATCAGCTGTATATTTATAGAAGGTATCTTGATTACTACGGAGTAGAATATGTTGACGACACTATAGTCTTGCCCAAGTTTTACCCTAATTCAATTTATGGTGATGTTTTAATTTTGCGTTATGAAATTAGTAATTTCAGGGGCAGTCATAATGAACCTGCCTGGAAGGGTATTCTTTCAGAAACTCTGGGTGGTGTTTTTTATCAGAGTGCTTCTGAATTTGGAAATCAAAACATAGGTATGACCGTTGCTGTGGATACTACCATAATTGTTAATGGTGTTACTTATAATGATGTTATAGTTACTGTTTTATATAACAGGGCTTTTATGCTTCCTCCTGAGCTTTGTTTCTACTATAGGGACTATTATGCTAAGGGTGTTGGTTTGATTAAGCGTGAGGAAACTGATTATCCTCCGAGCAGTGAAGTAAGAGTTTTGTTTGAATTGACGGATTATAATATTGTGAGGTAGGATGTTTTTGTTTGTGTGATATTACTTTGCTTTACAAAGCGACAAAGTCGATAAGCAATGCCGCACAACGAAAACCAAACCGTGACAATTTGTAACGGTTTGAAATTTTAAGTATAATTATGGGAGAGAATAAGTTAGTTACAGATAGTAACCAACTGAAAAATGCAGTCAAGTTATGTTAGGTTACCATTGTGCACTATTTCAAATTATAATTAAGCGGTAAAACGATAATTCATATCCCGCACAACGCAAATGTCCTATAAAATCGGACGTTTGAAAATGCTTTTCATATCGTTTTATTTCATTGTTCTGCAAAGCGACAAAGATTAAATTGCATTAACTTATAGAAACAAAAAGTGCGGGAGTTATTTATCCCGCACTTTGTTTTTAAGAAAATCTTTGTTTTATTTTTTGTATTAATAAGCTCTTTTTGAATTACCTTCGTAGAAATTGATAAAGGCTTGATTAACCACTTTATTTCCTCCTGGTGTTGGATAGTTGCCTGTGAAATACCAGTCTCCTGTGTGATTTGGACAAGCCTCATGTAAGCCTTCAATTGTTTGGAATACTATTTCAACTTCGGCTTTGCAGTCTTCAGGGGTTAGCAATTGTGTTATCTTAGCTGTTATCTGCTCATTTGTAAATGGTTTGTAGATTTCTCTAACATAGTTTACAATCTCTTCACTTGGAAGATCAACTTGAGCTTTACATTTTTGATAAACTTCATCAATGATATGTGTAAGGTTTTTTTCTTTCAAAAGGGCAATGGTTGCATTGAAAGCAATAAACTCATTCATTCTTGACATATCAATTCCATAGCAGTCAGGGTAGCGTATTTGAGGTGCTGATGATGCAACAACTATTTTCTTTGGATTAAGTCTGTCAATTATTCTTAATATGCTTTGTTTAAGTGTTGTTCCTCTAACAATGCTATCGTCCAAAACAACAAGATTGTCAACATTGTCTTTAATCTGTCCGTAGGTTACATCGTAAACGTGAGCCACCATATCATCTCTATCGTTAGCATTGGTAATAAAGGTTCTCATCTTCACGTCTTTTACAACCAAATAATCTCTTCTAACGCAGTCTTGAGAAAAGATTTGTTCAAGTTCTTCTTTTGATAGAACTCCATTTTTTTGCTTTTCTAAAATTTTATTAACCCTTATTTGATTTGTATAATCATTCAAAGATTGTGCTAAGCCTTGAAAAGCAACGGAAGCTGTGTTTGGTATATAGGATATAATTGTGTTGTTTAAATCGTAGTTAATTGCTTTTAGAACAGATTCTCTCAGGTTGCGTCCTAAGTTCTTTCTTTCTTGATAAATTGATGAATCGGTACCACGAGAGAAGTAAATTCTTTCGAAGGAGCATTTTGCAGGTTTTTCAGCTGCAGGAAGAATTTGTTCAACACTAATTCTACCATCACGTTTAATAATTAAGGCTTCTCCACATCCCAATTCTTTCACTTCATCTCTTTTCATATTAAGAGCAGTTAGAATGGTTGGGCGTTCAGAGGCTGCAACAACAAATTCATCGTTATAATAGTAGAAGCAAGGTCTAATTCCATTTGGATCTCTTAAAACAAAAGCATCTCCATGTCCTAAAATTCCTCCCATAACATATCCACCATCCCAACGTTTTGATGATTGTTGTAGAATTTTTGCAATATTTATTTCTTCTGCAATCTTATTAGTAATTGTCATATTATCCATTCCCTGGTCTTTGTATTTGCGAAATAGGATTTCAACTTCCTTATCCACAAAATGACCTATCTTCTCCAATATAACTGCTGTGTCGGCTGTTTTAACAGGGTGTTGACCAAGTTCAACCAACTTATCCATCATTTCATCAATATTGGTTAGGTTGAAGTTTCCTGCAAGAATAACTGAACGAGTTTTCCAATTGCTCTCACGCAAAAAAGGATGAAGGTTTTCTATTTCATTCTTTCCGAATGTTCCATAGCGTAAATGTCCTAAATACAATTCGCTTACAAACTTCTCATTTGCAAAAGCTCTTGAAATAACATCTTGAATTGGAGTATTGCTATTGCTTTTTTCAATGTTGATGTATGGAACGCCTGGCTCAGTGTTAAACTTAACTGAAGCCAAACCAGCACCGTCTTGTCCTCTATTGTGCTGTTTTTCCATTAGAAGATACATTTTGTTTAAGCCCCAGAATTTATTTCCGTACTTTTTTTCGTAGTAATCCAATGGCTTCAACAAACGAAGCATTGCAATTCCACATTCATGTTTAATCTTATCGCTCATATAATTTAGGATATTGGAACTTTCCTATCAATAATAAAACAGAATTTTGTTAATTTTATTGCTGTTGGACATTGACGTCGTTTCCACTCATTAATTTTTACTAATCTTATTACTTTTTCAATTGTTTGTTTCTCAACATGTAGAGATTCCTTTTCAAAATCATTTAGAATTTCTTCTGTAGTCTTGCAATTTTCCAAATATTCTTTTAATATTCTATCTAAAATAGGATAATCAGGAAGAGAATCCGAATCCTTTTGTCCTGGATGCAACTCCGCTGAAGGAGCTTTGTTAATGGAGTTTTGTGGGATAGGGAAGTTGGTTGAGTTAGGGTTTTCTTCTAAGAATTGATTGTTGATGTATTTTGAGAGTTCCCAAACCTCTGTTTTGTAAACATCGGCAATGATTGATATTGCTCCAGAAGTATCGCCATAAATTGTACCATAACCAACGGCAGCTTCAGATTTGTTAGTAGTGTTTAAAACTCCAGCTCCAAATTTATTGGCAAACCACATTAGAGTTATCATTCTCAAACGACTTTGAAGGTTTTCTTCAGCAACATTGAAGCTTTGATTTGGTAGAACTTCGTTGTAGGTTGTGCTGCATTGATTAAAGGCATCCTTAATCGGAACAATATAATGCTCAATCTCCAAATTCTTTGCAGAACATAAAGCATCTTCAACTGAATGCTCTGAAGAATATTCAGAAGGCATAAGTATTCCAATAACGTTTTCTTTTCCTAATGCTCTAACGGCAATTGCACAAACAAGGGCAGAATCAATTCCTCCTGAAAGTCCAAGAACGGCTTTTTTAATGCCATTCTTATTGCAATAATCTTTAATGGCAGTTGTTAGTGCGTCATAAATGTTTTGAAGTTTGGAACTTGGATTTTGAACAATTGGTTTTAGGGTTAAGGTTTCAAATGATTTGCTTTCTTGATTAAATCCTGAAAACAATCCACATAATTCGCCTTTTCTGTTTATAATAAAGCTTCCTCCTCCATAAACATAACCTCCTTCTGCACCATAGCGATTGCAGAAAACAATTGGAGCATTAAGTGTTCTTGCAGCAACAACCATTTCGTCAAACAATTCCTTTTGAGAGGATTGATGAAACAAATAGTTGGAGCATAGAACAATTACATCTGTTTGGATTTTCTCTTTAGCAAACTCTTCCAAGTCTTCCAAGAATCCAAATGCTAAGGAGTGGTTATTATATTTTACAAGTTCAATTCCTCCTCCTTGTTGGAATCCAATGTCAAATTGTGAGAGATTTTTCTTTGTGGAAAGAGCAAGAACTTCTCCATTTTGCACCATAACCAGTGAATTGAAACGTCCTTCACCGCTTTGAATGGGTGTTCCAAAAATTAAATCTCTTTTTTCTTCAATCAGGCTTTCACAAACCATCATTGAATTGGAGTATAAATCATTGTAGGAAGAAGTATTTAGCAACATTCCTCCACTTACTGAAAGTTCAGGAAATATAGATAAAACATCTGTATTTACTCCCTTTAAACAATCAGTAATTAAGTCTTTGTTATAATCTAATCCTAAAGTCTTAGGGTTAATTTGATTTATTTGAATTTTCATTTATTCTTTTAATGCTTGGCGAATTTGTCCTTCAAGCTCAGCGGTAAGTTCTTCGTTATCCAAAAGTAGTTGTTTAACAGCTTCACGACCTTGACCAAGTTTTGTATCTCCATAGCTGAACCAAGAACCACTCTTTTTAATAACATTTTTATCAACGCCCAAATCAACAATTTCACCAACCTTTGAAATTCCTTGACCGAACATTAAGTCAAATTCAACTTGACGGAAAGGAGGTGCAAGTTTGTTTTTAACAACCTTAACTCTAACTCGGTTTCCAACATTGCTTTCACCATCTTTTATGGCTTGAATACGGCGAATGTCCAAACGAACAGAAGAGTAGAACTTAAGAGCATTACCTCCTGTTGTGGTTTCTGGAGAACCAAACATAACGCCAATTTTATCTCTTAACTGGTTGATGAATATACAGCAGCAATTTGTACGGCTTATTGTTGAGGTTAGTTTTCTTAGAGCTTGAGACATTAGTCTTGCTTGAAGTCCCATTTTACTGTCGCCCATTTCTCCATCAATTTCAGCTTTTGGAGTTAGAGCAGCAACAGAGTCAATAACAATAACATCAATTGCTCCTGAACGAATTAAGTTATCGGCAATTTCTAAAGCTTGTTCTCCATTATCGGGTTGAGAGATAAATAGATTTTCAACATCAACACCTAATTTTTGAGCATAGAAACTGTCAAAAGCATGTTCAGCATCAATAAAGGCTGCAACTCCACCAGTTTTTTGTGATTCAGCAATTGCATGAATGGCTAATGTTGTTTTACCAGAGCTTTCAGGTCCGTAGATTTCAATAACTCTTCCCTTTGGCAATCCTCCAATTCCAAGAGCAATGTCTAATCCAAGAGAGCCTGTTGATATTACATTAACTTCAACTGATGGTTTGTCTCCAAGTTTCATTATGGAACCTTTACCATAGTTTTTTTCAATCTTATCAATTGTTGATTGCAACACTTTTAACTTTTCAAGTTTTGCTGCATCCATTTGATTTTCTTTAGCCATAATCTTAATAATTTATTTTTTTGGTTTTTATGCTTTTCTAATATTTATTGCCAATTCAACTCCTTCAATAACATCAATTGTTGAAATTGGTTTTGTGATTTGTTGTCCAAGATAAACTTCAATATCATTTTTGCGAACTAATGACAATTCCTTTGTTAGGGTTTCGCCTTTAATATATTCGCTGTATTGTTCAATTGTTTCATCCAAAAGATGGTTAAATTCAATCTCAACAATAATAAAATCGGTAACTTCGAAGTCTTGTTCTTTTCTTATGTTTTGAATTCTGTTTACAAGTTCTCTTGCAATTGCTTCCTTGCGAAGGGAATCAGTTATTGTTGTGTCTAAAGCAACAGTTACTGCTCCTTCATTCATAACAACCCATCCTGGAATGTCTTGAGTTACAATTTCCACATCAGAAATTAGCAGTTCAACTTTTTCTCCATTAATGTCAATATAAATCTTTCCTTCTCTTTCAATTTCTGAAATATCTTCTTGAGAGAAAGCATTAATAGCGTTAGCAATTGCTTTCATCTTTGGTCCAAATTTAGGTCCTAAAGATTTAAAGTCGGCTTTTGCTTTCTTAACCAAAACATTGTTTTGTGCTGAAAGGAACTCAATTTCCTTTATATTAACTTCTGAAAGAATCAGCTCTTTTACTTTTTCAATTTGGCTGATAAATTCTTCATTTAAAGCAGGAATCATAATCTTTTGCAAAGGTTGACGAACCTTTAAGTTATTCCTTTTTCTAAGTGAAAGAACCATTGAGCATATTTTTTGAGCCAATTGCATTCTTTCTTCCAATGCTTTATCAATTAAGTTTTCTTTTACAGTTGGGAAGTCAGTGAAGTGAACTGAGCCTATTGGGCTTTGGTTATTGTCTTTATATTTGTTTGAAACTTCATTCAAATCCAAGAATAGTTTTTCTCCAAAGAATGGTGCTATTGGAGCCATTAGTTGAGAAAGAATTTCAAGGCAAGTGTAAAGGGTTTGATATGCTGAAATCTTATCTTGAGAATATTCTCCTTTCCAGAAACGACGTCTGCATAAACGAACATACCAGTTGCTTAAATATTCATCAACAAAATTTCCAATTGCTCTTGCAGCTTTTGTTGGTTCATAATCATTATATGATTCATCAACCATTTTCACTAATGAATTAAGCTCTGATAATATCCAACGGTCAATTTCTGCTCTTTCTTTATATGGAACTTCTTCTTCTTTGAAAACAAATGAATCTATATTTGCATAAAGAGCAAAGAAGCTATATGTGTTGTAAAGTGTTCCAAAAAGTTTTCTTCTAACTTCATCAACTCCATCAAGGTCAAATTTCAAATTTTCCCATGGCTGAGAGTTAGAAACCATATACCAACGTGTTGCATCAGCTCCATACTTTCCAATAACTTCAAAAGGATCTACTCCATTGCCCAAACGTTTAGACATCTTGTTTCCATTCTTGTCTAAAACCAATCCATTTGAAACAACATTTTTGAATGAAACTGAATCGAAAACTAATGTAGCAATTGCATGTAGGGTAAAGAACCATCCACGAGTCTGGTCAACTCCTTCAGCAATAAAGTCAGCTGGGAAATTCTTCATCAACTCTTCCTTATTGCAACTGAAAGGATAGTGCATTTGAGCAAAAGGCATTGCTCCAGAATCAAACCAAACATCAATAAGGTCTGTTTCCCTAAACATCTTCTTCCCACTTGCTGAAACCAAAACAACGTCATCAATATAAGGTCGGTGAAGGTCAAAAGAATTATAATCAGAAGCTGAATATTTATTCTCCATCATAAATCCTTTTTCCACACTCTTATCTATTTCTTTTCTTAGCATTTCAACAGATGAAATACAAATTTCTTCGCTTCCATCCTCTGTTCTCCAAATTGGAAGTGGTGTTCCCCAATAGCGTGAACGAGATAAATTCCAATCAACTAAATTTTCTAACCAGTTTCCAAAACGACCTGTTCCTGTTGACTCTGGCTTCCAGTTAATTGTTTTATTTAATTCAATCATCCTTTCTTGCATTGCAGTGGTACGAATAAACCAACTGTCCAAAGGATAATAAAGAATTGGCTTATCTGTTCTCCAACAATGAGGATAGGAGTGAGTATGTTTTTCAATCTTAAAGGCTTTACCTTCTTGTTTTAGATAAAGTGCAATTTCAACATCCAAACTCATATCTTTATCAGTTAAGGTTTGGTCATAAGCATTCTTTACAAACTTACCTGCAAATGCAGAATATGAATCAACGTTTACACTTTCCTTAATAAAGTCTTTATCTAAATCTTCAATACTGTAAAACTTACCAGTTCTATCAACCATTGGTTGGCGTTTACCTTCCTTATCAATTAAAACTAAAGGCGGAATTCCATTCTGCTTTGCTACTCTATCATCATCAGCTCCAAATGTAGGTGCAATATGAACAATACCAGTACCATCATCAGTTGTAACGAAATCTCCAGCAATAACTCTAAATGCTTTTTCTTGTGGTTTAACCCAAGGAAGTAGTTGTTCGTATTCAATTCCAACCAAGTCCTTACCCTTGCATTCCTTAATAATTCTGTATGGAAGAACCTTATCTCCATGAGAATATTCCATAGGTAATTCAGGAGTTTCAGGATTGAAGAATGATGCCATTAAAGGTTTTGCCAAAACAACAATAACCTTTTCAGCAGTGTATGGATTGAAAGTATCTACCCAAAGATAATCAATATTATTACCAACAGCTAAAGCAGTGTTTGAAGGAAGTGTCCATGGAGTTGTTGTCCATGCTAAAAAGTATGCATTAGAATATTCGTCAGTTTTGATTTTGAATTGAGCAACCATTGTTGTATCCTTAACATCACGATAACAACCAGGCATGTTTAATTCATGTGAACTTAAACCTGTTCCAGCAGCTGGAGAGAATGGTTGAATTGTATATCCTTTGTATAGTAAGCCTTTTTTATATAACTCTCCAATCAAAAACCAAAGAGTTTCAATATATTCATTCTTAAAAGTAATGTAAGGGTTTTCCAAATCTACCCAATAGCCCATTTCCTTTGTAAGCTTATCCCACAAATCCTTATACTTCATTACCTCAGCTCTGCAAGCTGCGTTATATTCATCTACAGAAATTTTCTTTCCAATATCTTCCTTTGTAATGCCAAGATTTTTTTCAACTCCCAATTCAACAGGCAAACCGTGAGTGTCCCAACCAGCCTTACGAGCAACATAAAAACCTTTCATTGATTTGTAGCGACAGAAAATATCCTTAATTGCACGAGCCATCACATGGTGAATACCTGGCTGACCATTAGCAGAAGGAGGACCTTCATAAAAAATGAATTCCTTGCTACCTTTTCGAAGTTTTAAACTATTTTCAAAGATATTATTTTCTTCCCAATACTTGAAAATATCCTTATTAATTGTAGTTAAATCAAGTTGCTTATATTCTTGATATTTCTTTCCCATACTCCACTTATTTCAAATAGAATTTCTGATTAATATTAACTTGCAAAGGTAATAAATATAATTAGAAAAATCAAAAAGAAGAATCTATCAATGTTTAGTTGAAAAAAATAAAGAAAATAAATTAGAAAAATAATTGGCTAATAATTAATATTTTGAGAAGCAATCAAGAATATATTCTTCAAAAAAAAGCAAAAAAAAAGCAGAAAAATTTGCAGGAATGAAAAAAGGTCGTACTTTTGCAACCTCAAACCGATTTGGGAGCATAGCTCAGCTGGTTCAGAGCACCTGCCTTACAAGCAGGGGGTCACAGGTTCGAATCCTGTTGCTCCCACAAAATAAAAAACCTTGCAAATTTAATCATTGCAAGGTTTTTTTATTTGTATTCTGTTTTGATTTATTTTCTACCAGTATGTCCAAATCCTCCTTCTCCTCTTTGAGTTTGAGACAGTTCATCGGTTTCTTCCCACTCAACTCTTTCGTGTTTTGCAATAACCATTTGAGCAATTCTTTCTCCGTCTTTTATTTCAAAGTCTTGATTTGATAGATTTACAAGTATAACTTTAATTTCTCCTCTATAGTCTGCATCAATTGTGCCAGGAGTGTTGAGAACTGTAATTCCATTCTTTGCAGCAAGTCCACTTCTTGGTCTAACTTGTGCTTCATAGCCAATTGGCAATTCAATAAATAACCCAGTTTCAACCATTGCTCTTTCCAAAGGTTTAAGCACTATTGACTCTTGAAGGTTTGCTCTTAAATCCATTCCTGCAGAACTTTCAGTTGCATATTCAGGGATTTGATGTTTCGATTTGTTTACTATTCTTACTATCATTGATTATATTTTTTCTTTTCTGACTACAAAACTAATATTTTCTTTCCAAATATCAAATATAATATCCTCTATCCTGCATTTCTGTTGCTTGAAGCAGGGAGTATTTATCATCAATCAACGGATAATCCCAGCATCCCAACTGATGATATATTTCTCCTCCAAAGCCCTGTTTAAATTTATAAAGTCCATACATTGGATGTGAAGGCTCTGCATTTGGAGAAATTCCAAACATATCATATTCAGTGCAGCCATTTGCCTTTGCAATCTCAATTGCCCTCCATTGAAGAGCATAGGTAGACATATAATTTCTTTTCTCATTAGAAGATGCTCCATAAAGATAGGTTGCTCTATGACTCGACAAAACCAAGAACATTGCTGCTAAAGGCTGGTTATCTAAATATGCAATAAGTAACTTCACTTGCACTGGCAAATCCGCATTCTCCATCTTTGCGTCCATAACAGATTGGAAATATCTTAGCTCATTGATATGTAGTCCATTTCTTGTAGCTGTTGTAAGATATAAATTGTACCATTGGTTCAGGTCTTTAAAGCTCATTGTCCTAACATCAATACCCTTTCTGTGAGCAAGACCAATATTATATCTTGTTTTAGGTTTCATCCTGTTTAGAATATCCTCATAACTTCCTTCAAGATTTAAGATAATTGTGTTTGAGGGCAATATATCTGTATTGGATTTTATAAGATTCCAGTTAACTGTTCCATAATTTAATTTGAATTCCTGGTATTTCTTATCAGGAGCACCAATCCATTCTCCTTTTTCATTAAAATCGCTTTCCTTGCTCCAATGGCTTTCCCAGTTAAGGTCATATCTTATGACAATACAGTCTTTGGGCAAATAGGAACGAAGAATTTCGGACAACTCTTCAAGAAATCTTCCCTGATTTTCTTCCGAAGGCTCCACTTCAGGACCGTAAGGCACATAGGCAACACAATCCTTGTTATTAAGATAGCGCAAAAACATTACAAAATCGGCTTGAGTACAGGAGTAACCTCCAACATTGGAATATAAATCCCTGTTTCTTGCATTAAAATCAAAAGCCGAAGACTCCACTCCCTGATTTTTCTTCACCATAGACCAAAACGAGGTCTGCTGAATAATGGGAGTTGAATAAAGATCAACAATCTCTTTTTTCAGAATACTAAGTGTCATTATAACAAATAAATTTTTTTTGCAAAGTTACCCCTAATAAAACTTCTAACCAAATAAAGAGAATTTTAAAAGAGTATTATTCAGCAAAATAAACCCTAAGATATATGAGTTTAAAGCAAATTTACAGAAAAATAAATCAAGCTTATTACAAATTATATCAAGTATAAATCAAAATATATCAAGTATATTTCAAAATATATCAAGGATAAATTTGATTTAGTAGTGACTTAAAAGAATAAATCATTTAAAGGAAAGAAATAGACTTTATTAAGAACTCAAAACATGTCTTGTACTGAAAAAAGTTGACACTTTTTATACAAAAAAAGTGTCAACTTTTTTCAGTACAAGACACTTCCCTTATTTTTCGAGGAACGTTTATCTTTAATTATATTATAATAATAGTCAACATTGCTTAGTTTTAACTCTTCAAAATTCTTTAATAAATTAACACCACTATAACCAATTAAATAAAAATCTCCATTTAATCTGAAAACATTTGGGAATCCAACAATATCATATTCTTTATTAGTTTTCTTATCCCTAAACCATGTAGTACTTCCCCATTCTCCAAAATCCATATAAGTTACATAGAATTCTTTATCTTCATAAATCAAATCATCTGCCTCTTCTGTTTCTATCCATTTATATTGAATAGTATCTAAAAAATAAGTTTTTGAAGTATAGTAGTCTTTTATTGTAATTCTGTCTTTATAGATAAAAAGATCTGAATAGGAAGAAGAAATAAAATGATCAAATAATTCTACTCCTATTATGGAATCTCCTTTATCAGAAATAATAATTAATTTATTCCTATTCCACGATGACTCAGTTAAAGGAGTCTCATTAATTATGCAGTAATATTTATTATTGAACTTTACTGCATTTTTAAGTGAAATACTTACTGCAGGTTTTGTTATTTGCTTTAGTTTGATATAGGTTGTATCAATACTAATATTTATTTTATGTTCTTGAGCAAAAACTTGTATTGCAAAGAAAAATAATAAAAAAAGCAGAATAGGTTTTTTCATGCTATATGTATTTAATCCCTTATCTGCGAATTAGTTTTTTTATATCTAATTTATAGGCTATGGCAATAAAGGATAGGATTATAACTGTATTTATTATCAGTCTTATTGGCGTATTTTCAATTGGCACAAAGGACATTAATGCGTAAAGACAGAAAGATAGGAGAATATATAGGGTAATATGTTTAAGGTTATAGTTTACTGGATAATGCTTTTGACCAATTACATAACAAAGTACTGCTATTGTGAAATAACAAATAAAGGTTGTCCATGCTGCTCCCATATATCCCATTATTGGAACTAAGATATAGTTAAGAATTAGTGTAATAACAGCTCCAATTATTGCAATATATGCTCCGTAAATTGTTTTGTCGGTAACCTTATACCAGATGCTGAGATTATAATAAATACCAAGAAACAGATTTGCTCCCAAAAGTATTGGCACAACACCAAGTCCAACTCTATAATCACTTCCAACAAAGTATTGGAATATATCAATATATCCCATAACTCCAAGGAAGATTATGCAAAGGAAGATAACAAATACTGTCATTATGCTTGAATAGGATTCTTTGGCGTCTTTCTGTTGCATTTTGGAAAAGAAGAAAGGTTCAGCAGCAAATTTAAAGGCTTGAATAAATAGACTTATGATAATTGATAACTTATAACAAGCTCCATAAATTCCAATCTGACTCATCTTATAATCGCTAATTGCCTTTGCATCGGTTATTCCTTCTGGAATTGTAACAAGATGTTTTAGTGCAATCCTGTCAAAGGTTTCGTTTACCATTCCTGCCAAACCTCCAATCATAACAGGAAGTCCATAGGCAAGCATTTTCTTAAGAAGTTTGAAATCGAAATTAAAACTAAACTTCAAATACTCTGGCAATAGCAAAAAGGCTGCAATCAATGATGCAAGGAAATTGGAAACGAAAATATATAAAACCAAATCATTTGGATTAAACCAGGAGGTAATTAAAACATTTCCGCTTTTATAAAGGGTAGGGCATAGCAAGATAAAGAAGAGATTAAAAAAGATATTGGAGAAAATATCAATTGACTTTATCATTGCAAATCTTGCTGCCTTTTGTTTTACTCGTAAAAGAGCATAGGGGATAGCTCTTAGAGCATCAAGAGCAAGGATTAAAAGAAATAGAAAAATATAATTTTTATTGTCTGAGTATTCTAAGGCTGAGGAGATAGGATTAATAAAAAGAAAGGTAATAACTAAGAAAAGAGTTGTGGAAACAAAAAGAGAAAGCATTGAAGTGTTATAAACCACATTCTTATCTTTTTCGGTTTGAGTATAGCGGAAGAAAGCCGTTTCCATTCCATAAGTAAGGATAATCATCAAGAAAGATATGTAAGCATAAAGCTCACTAACCACTCCATAGTTTTGAGTTGCGATATTATAAGTATAAAGAGGAACTAAAAGATAATTAAGAAAACGTCCAATAATTGTTGGCACTCCATAAATAGCAGTTTGCTTGCCAAGTTTTTTAATATCACTCATCTTTCAAAACAATAAATTATCACTATTTCCCTGCAAAGATAATCTTTTTCTAAAAGAGAATCCTAAAAAACTTAATATCTTTGCAGGATGAAAATTGTTTTGGGTTTTGGTAGTAATTTGGGTGATAGGGAAGAGTATATTCTTTCTGCTTATAAGCTTTTGGGAAAAGAGCTTGGAGAGTTGATAAAGAAATCTTCTTTTATTGAAACTTCGCCTTGGGGTTTTGAAAGTGATAATTCTTTTATTAATTCTGTTGCAGAATTTGAAACAAAAAAAACTCCTTTTGAAGCTCTGGAGATATGTAATAAGATTGAAAAAGAATTGGGAAGGCAAAGAAATCCATTACACAAAGGCTATCAAAACAGAACAATAGATATTGATATTCTTTTTTACGAAGATATTGTTTTAGATACATCAACCTTAAAAATTCCTCATCCCCTAATCCAAGAAAGAGACTTTGTCCTAATCCCCCTAAAAGAAATTCTCCCAAACTTTATACACCCTGTTTTAAAGAAAGAGATAAGGGATATTTAATTAATATATTTCAATAAAATCTCTCTTTTTGCACTCTCATAGTGCGAAATTTGCATAAAATTGCACTATCATAGTGCATAATGTTGTATATTTGCAAAAATTAATGAGTTATGGATAAATTATTCGAACAATATAATAAGCTTATTTCAGAGGTTGACTTAGGTTTTCTGAGATATATGCACAATGAGATTAATTGGCAAAACCGTTTGATTGGGCTAATTGGTCCAAGAGGTGTTGGAAAAACGACTCTTGTACTTCAGTATATTAAGCAGAACCTAAACCTTAATGAAACTCTTTATGTAAGTGCTGAGGATTTCTATTTTGTAGACAATAAAATTACCGATTTGGCAGATAAATTTGTAAAGTATGGAGGTAAATATCTTTTTATTGATGAAATCCATAAGTATAAAGACTGGTCAAAAGAAATTAAACTAATCTACGACTACCATAAAGAACTAAAAATTGTATTTACTGGCTCATCTGTTTTGGATATAAAGAAAGGTGTTTCGGATTTAAGTAGAAGAGCAATTGTCTATAATATGCAAGGTCTGTCTTTTAGAGAGTATCTGCAATTATTTCACAAAATTTCAATTCAAATTTTTTCTTTAGAGGAAATTCTTAATCACAAAGTGGAGGCTTTGGATTTAAAGCTACCTCTTCCTCTCTTTGAAAATTACTTAAAAAATGGTTACTATCCTTTTTCTTTAGAAGATGATTTTGAAATTAGACTAAAACAGATTATTAATCAAACCTTAGAAGTCGATATTCCAATTTTTGCAGATATGAATGTTTCAACTGGAAGAAAACTTAAACAATTACTTTCAATAATATCTAAAAGCGTCCCTTTTAAACCCAATATGACAAAGATTGCCCAAATGCTATCGGCAAGCAGGAATAATATTTCTGACTATTGCCTATATATTGAGGAAGCAGGAATGATTGCACAATTAAGAAATAATACCGAAGGTATAAGAGGTTTGGGAAAGGTTGAAAAAATATATTTGGATAATCCTAATCTTATTTATTCTTTAGCTCAAGATAATTCTAATATAGGCAATATTAGAGAAACTTTTTTCCTTAATCAAATGCGAGTAAAATATAATGTATTTGCTTCAAGTATTGGAGATTTTAATATTGATAATAATGTATTTGAAGTTGGAGGTAAAAACAAAGGACAAAATCAGATTAAGGATGCTGAAAATGGATATATAGTTAAAGATGACATAGAAAGAGCATACTTAAATATAATCCCTCTATGGCATTTCGGTTTAACGTATTAATATATTGAATTTCCAAAGTAATAATTCAATAAATACAAGTCCAAAATACAACAAATCATACCCAAAAAGTGAGACTTTCTTAGTAAAAAAGTGAGACTTATTAAGAGAAAAGTGAGACTTTTTGGGGTAAAAAGTGAGACTTATTGGGTAGTATATTCAAATAAATGACCTTATATTTGTTGAATTTAGAGTTGGTTATTTTGAATTTCACTCTCTTTATTCCAATTAAATATACCTCTCGTACTCTTGTTTTAGGATATCTTTGATTTCCTTTCTTAAACTATCTGGAGCAAGAACTTCGATAAAGCGTCCATGAGAGAGTATTTCCTTAATAAAATCGTAAGTGGATTTTATCTTATAACTAAAAATGGTGTAATCAATGTCTTTCTCTACTTCCATTTGGGAATGATGCAAAGGAAGTGTTTCAATATACTTTACGTTTTCATCATAAACCTTCAATAAAACTTCTTCAGTTTTAAGATTATTATCTACAATTATCCCAAATGAATCATTAAAATACTCTTGACCATCAAAATCCTTTGGCATTTCAAAATTATTGGAAGTGGTTTCTACAGCTTTTATCCTATCTAAAGAATAGATTAAAATATCATTCTTATATGGGTTGAAAGCAACAACATACCATCTTTGTTTGAAAATCTTAACGCAGTAAGGATAAATCTCAAAGGTATATGCTTTGTTGTGTTCAAACTTTTGGTAAGTAATATTAATTGCATGATTTTCTCTCATTGCCTCAATAATAGGAGTGAGGAACATTTGACCAGAAGGAATATTCTCAAAAAGAATTCTATCCTTAAGCCTGTGACTTTCATTAATAATATTATTTACCGAAAGACTGTTCAAAAGCCAAGTTCTAATCTTCTCTTTGTTTAAGTCTTCTTCGTATTCAATAAAATATTTATTCCCATCCTTCCTGTCGCATGCAATATCAATATCAAACATTTCACTAATAGCCAGACGATGATTATGGAAAGTTCTTAAAGGCAATTCTTCACAAGAATAATTTAAGGATGAATTTTGCCATCTACGATTAATATCCTCAAAGCTAATTTTCTTAGAATTATAAATCAAATCCAAAAGCCAAATATACCTTTTGAAAAGATAAGCCGTAGTATCCTTACTCGTTTTGCGTTTTTCCATAATAATCAATCTTTCTAATTATAATTATACTACCTCTTTTATTCTTTAATACTATATCCTTTGTCCAATTATTATTTTGGTCTAATTCATATTCATGGGTTTCTTTATATAGTATATTCCCATTAGAATCATGCGAACACTTTTCCATTAAGTTATCTAATGAGTTGTAATTATATTTAAGTTTTAGATATAAATTGCCTTCTGAATTGCAGAGATACATTTCAATGATTTTTCTATTGGCATTTAAGATATTTTTCTTTATTAATGTTTCGTCTGGAAGGTAAACAAATTCAGTCTTATTACCATTTGAATCATATTCATATTTATGTTTACCAATTAGTTCTTCTTTTGAATCGTAATAATCAATTTCTATAGTATTTCCTTTTAAGTCATATTTATAAATGTTTTTTGAGTTAGGTTCACCATTACTATAAGAATAAAACTCAATTTTTTTACCTTCTGAGTCATATTTATGAATTTCCTCCCTGTCAAAATCTTCTGTATTTTTCATATGTTCTTTAATCAAATTACCTTTTGAATCATATTCATAATTTGTCCCTATGCAATATGTATCATTTGGAGAATTAATTAAAGACTCAATAAGATTCCCATTTAAGTCATATTTATAAATCATTTCATAATCCAAAACTTCTTTTTCATATACACTTTCTTTAAGAATGTTCCTGTTTGAATCATACTCATATAAGATTTTCATATCAAATTTAGAAGTACGAAAATTATGGCTTAACATATACCCATCCTCATTATATACCACCAAAGAATACTCTTTTAATTTCCCTTTCTTAATTTCACCAGACTTTTGGGAAATATAGTATTCTTTTGTTTCTATAGACTTCACTTTACCATTAATTCCACATTGATAAAGATTACTTATGGTTGTATTCATTACGATATATTACTTGGTGGATTTAATATTATAATATCTTTGTTGCAATAAATGCACAAGCTTCTGCATCAGCCAAAGCATTATGATGATTTTCAAGAGTGAAACCCAAGTGTTCTGCAACAGTATCAAGTTGATAATTTGGCAAATCAGGAATAACTTGTCTTGCTTTTCTTAAAGTGCAATAGAATTGAAAGTAAGGGTATTTCATATTAAATTGATCATAATTTGCCTTAAGACAACCTTCATCAAATTGACTGTTATGAGCAACCAATGGCAAATTCTTAATTCTACCAACAATATTACTCCAAACCTCAGGGAAATACTCAGCATTATTGGTGTCTTTCTTAGTTAATCCATGACATTCAGTAGCCCAATAACAATAGAAATTAGGTTCAGGTTTAACTAAACTATAAAACCTATCGGTTATTATTCCATTTTTTACAATAACAACCCCCATACTGCAAATACTTCTATGCTGATTTGCCGTTTCAAAATCAATAGCTGCAAATGTCTTCATAATAATCAATATGTCTGATTGTTATTTCTATCCCATTTATTAACTTATCAGTGTATTTTATCCAATTATTCTTATCGTCAAATTCTATATAATTCCTATCGCACATTAATTCACCTTCAGAATTATATCTAATCCACCCATCATATCCTTTTCCATTTGACTCATATTTACAAATTGTAATATATTTGAAATAATCATCTTGCTCCTCGATACGATAAATTAACTTTCCCTCAGAATTATACTTATTGTTAAATGCTTCTTTTTGACAAATGTTCCCATCAGAATCATATTCACTTTCTTCTATAAGATTACCTATTGGATCATAAATATTTTTCCAGTGCAATATTTCATCGAGATCATAATAATTTTCCTCAATAAGCTTCCCATTATCATCATATTTATATATAGTTTTTTCTTTTAAGCGTCTATTAGAATCATATTCCTTTTCCTCAATGAGCTTTCCATTAGAATCATATTCATAAGTAGTTTTACCTTCAAACAATCTATCTGAATCTTGATACATTTCTTCTATTATATCCTCATGATAATAATATGTATAATTATTTTTTTCATTAAAATATCTTTCAGTACAATAAGAATTTATCTCAATTAGGTTTTCGTTTAAATCATATGTATAATAATCTTTAATTATTAAGTTCCCGCTATCATCATACCTATATCTTTCTGTTATTTTATTGTTATGATCAAATATATATTTAGAGTGATTATAAGTATTATGGGAGTCTGTTAACTTTTCTTCAATTATATTCCCATTTGAGTCATAAACATAAATTTCTTTAGATGAAGAATGTGCAGAATCATTAACTTCAACTAAAAGATTACCTTCTTCATTGAATGAAGTAAAATGACATGATATAAATTCTCCTTTTTCTATTTCTCCAGAATTTTCAATTGCATAATATGTTTTTTCTTCTAAAAACTTTATTTTCCCTCTTAAGCTTCTTTTATTTAGGTCGTTCTCCTTTATATCCATGCTACAATATTATTGATTTGGACTCATTAATCCGTTTGAATATTTCACCAAAAATATCATTAATCTTTTCTTTTCTTATTTCAGCATTAATAAGCATAAATGTTTCTTTAATATTAAAGTCAGTTATATTAATCCTTTTATTTTCATCTTTAAAGGCAATAAACCAATTTTTATCCTCTTTTTTATCATTTATTTCTATTCCACAATTCCCATAAGTAAGACCATTTTTTTTATCATTTACAATATACCATTCTTCTCCATTCTCTAATTTAAAATTAATTCCTGTTGAGCCTATACCTTTATGAGCAACTTTAGTTATTTCTTTGATATTAATCTCCTTACTAATTTCTGCTTTTAACTCATCTTTTAATTTCTTAGTTAATTCTATCCAAAATTCATCAATAGTATGCCATTTTACATGTTTAAAATCTTCCATTTCTAAAATAAAAGTTCTTGTGTCTTGTTCATGTAAAGCTTCATCTATATTATCACTTATTAGTTTCTGTAGTTTCTTTGCTCTTTTAACATCATTTGTTAGAATATTGATTACTTCTTTATATTGTTTAAGAGTCTTTTTTAAATAGTTATCTTCAAGGCTATTAATACAACTTTCAATCCAATCTATGATTTCAGTACGATAATCAATTTTTAACACAGGAAAAATAGTTTCAATTTTTTCTATATCTTCAGGATCATGACCATCAAGAGTTAAATAAAAAACAAAAATCTCTTTTATGTAATTTTTTAACTTATTATCATTCAGTACAGAATTGTAATTTCTTATTAGTTGAATTTTTTCTTCTGTATCATCTTTTTTTGGATCATTGCTATCTCCAGCAAATATTTTATTTTCTATAATAATCACTTGTGATTTATCTTCACTTTGAATATAAATATCAATATAATTGTGTTCGTTTTTATATTTTTCATCTGGAAGAACGATACAATTATCAATATTAAAGTTCTCTATGTTAGGAAAGTTTTTTAATAATCTTTCAATGAAAAGTTTTAAAAATAAATTTCCCATTCCATGTTTTGAAGTTGGAGAAAGGAGATATGAAATAAATCGAGAATGTAAATTTTTCTCATCGTGTTCTTTGTGTAAAGCTCTGAAAATATTAAATCTTTTACGTTCTGCTTCATATTCTTCTTTGATTTTTTCTAATTCTATTCTGAAATCTGATTTAATTTCACTCATAATTATTCTGTCTTTAATAGTTAGTATTTTGTTTTAAGTTACAAAGGTATTGTTTTTAATTATGTATTTCAACTATTCTATTTATATTTAATTGCTCTTTCTTTATTCTTTCAAATCTTTGAAAAATGGGGAATCCCAATTTGGGGAATTTGTATTGTCTTCTTCTCCGTAATATACAATTTTTCTTGTTGTTACTTTGTAATTATCACCATCATTTATTATTCTTTTTATCCAGTTATTTCTTTGGTCGTATTCGTATTGTGAGGTTATACATTTCCAATCGAACATTTCTTCTAAATTGAAAGAATTATATTCTATTACATTCCCTTTTGAATTGTATTTATATATTTCTTTCTTTTTAAAATTTCTTTCGGAATCGTATGTGTTTTTTTCTACAGTATTTTTATCAAACTCATATTTAAAAAGTTCTTTTTTATTTAGTTTGCCTTTTCTATCGTATATGTTTTTCTCAATAATATTTCCTTTTGAGTCGTAATTTTTTGATGAAATTAATTTCCCTTCAATATCATATTCTCTGCATTCTTCTATATTCCCTTCTAAATTGTATTCATATATAGATTTTTGTATTAACACTCCATTTGAATCATAGGTATTTTCTTCAACAATTTGACCTTTTGTGTTGTATTTATAAGAATATTTTAGAAAATTTGTATTTGAATCATTCTCATCTCCACTTTCTATTACCTTATGTTCGCTTATTGAAGTGTTTTTTGACTTTTGAAAATAGTTTAAGGTATTTCCTTCTTCATTGTAAAGCGTAAAACTATACGATTCTAATTCATTTTTAATAATTCTTCCTGATTTTTCAATCCCTATGAAGGTTTTTTCTTCGATGTACTTGTAGGATTGTTTTAAAACAGCGGGAATAAGACCTTTTTTCCTCTTAATATTCATAATTTTTGTATTGGATAAATTTATGAAAGCAAAAATACCACCCTATTTATGCCAATTCAAAGCATAAGAAAGATAGATACTAAAATAATTGGAATTTTTTATTGAATTTTATCGGTTAAGTTTATCAAAACCAACATTTAATCTTTGAATAATTTTAAACTTAGTTCTTGCCTCAAGAGGACTTAGTTCTATAGGTCAAAGGACTTAGTCTTTACACCCAAAGGACTTAGTCCTACGACCATAAGGACTAAGTTTATTTTTAATGTAAGTTAAGTCTGTTTTTATCCAAACAAGGAGTTAAAAAAATTGAATTCTTATTTCGAAAAATTAGAACAAAGAAAGAAAAAATTAAAATCAAGTTTCAGTTAAATAAAGTAAGGTTTTAATTTGCTAAAGTAAGGAGTTAGTAAAATGAAATAAGGAATTAGTTTTTGATTTTTGGGAATAAAAAAATTGGATTCAAAAGAGGTTTTATGCTCTTATGAATCCAATTTGTTGAATGTTTATTCTAATTCTTCTCTATTCTTTATTAGTTGAAGAAAGAGAAATTGTTCTCGATTTTTGCTTTTTCTTTTAGGATTTGAAGTGGAAGACGTAGTTGTGATGTTTTTTGCATATTACGCATTCCAAAGTTTTGTTGAATCATTTGAGGTTCTTCTTTTGTTGCTTTCTTGCCAAATGAATCAATTTCTAAAATATAAACTCCATTATATCCTTTTACTGGTTTTTGAATTCCTGTTTTTGTTGCTGCTGCAAGTGAGCCAAGTACTCTCATTTCTGGTCCTGCTTGAACGAAATAAGGATCACCAAATGATACGTTTGCGGCTGTGTCAACTTTTGAGTTTGCTTTAATTGCAATTGCGTCTAAAGTTTTGTCAGTTGAAATTAGAGTTTGTGCTTTCTTCATTAACACTTCAGCTTTCTTTTCAATTCTTACTTGGTTTTCAATATATGGTTTTACCTGTTCTAAAGTAAGGGTTCCTTTTTCTTTAATGTCTTTTACTCCTGCAACAACAAACATTTCTCCTGACAAATCATAAACTTCTGGAGCAACATCTCCTTTTTTAGTGTCTTCATTAAATGCCCATCTTACAATTTCTCTTGCATATGGAGTTCCATTAAGTTGGTAGTCCATATCTCTTAGTTGAGAGGTAAGAATATTTAGGTTTTGTTTTTGTGCAGCTTGAGTAAATGAGCTCATATTTGTTGCTGAACCTAAGAAATTATTAGCTTTATCTCTTATTTCATTAACAGTTTTTTCACTTGCTCTAATTTCGTTGATTATGGTTGCAACTTGCAATTTTGTTACTGGAGCAGTTTTACCTGTTACTTTAATTAACATATAACCCATTTCGTTAGGGATATTGTAAACAAAGATTCCGTTGATTGGAGTTGTGTTGATTGAGTTGTAAAGGTCTGATTGAAGTTGTCCGTCTAATAACCATCCAGAGTCTCCCATGTTTTTTGCAGCTTCAGGGTCATCAGAATATTTTGCAACATTGTTTTCAAAACCAGTAGCATCAGCTTTTACAATATTATATATGCTGTCTTTAAGTTTGGTTGCTGCTGCTTCATTTCTTTTAATGTCTCCTCCAGCTTTGCTGTTAAGAATAATTATTCTTGAAAAACGTACTGAGTCTGGACGAGCTTGAACAGAGGTTAGCTTAGCCATAACCCAATTTGTTCCATTTTGGAAAGGTGCAATAAAACCACCTACGCTAACTTTTGAAAGTATTGAATCTGGAATAACTTGAGCGAAAGCTTCTTTTTTGTAGTAGTTACTATCATACATTCTGTCTGACATTGTTGAAACGAATGATGCTAATTCGTTTGGAGCTACTTGTTGGAAAGCTGCAAAGGTTTTAGCAACTGTATCATTAATAACTTGAATGTCTTGAGGTGATGGTGAAACTTGGAATTTAACAAATTCAACATCTCTTATTTCTTCAGGAAGTTTAAATTCGTTTTTATGTTCTTCGTAGTATTTTTTGTAATCTGCTTCTTCAATCTTAACTGCATTATCTGCAACTGAAGTAAAAGGAAGTAATGTGTAGCGAGAGTTTGTAGTTTTGTCATAAAGGTTGCTTAAATGAGCAGCAATTGCTTTTGGTAAATACATACTTTTTGAAAGAAGAACTTCATATTTTTGTTGTAAACGATTTTTCTTAATATAGCTTTCAAAATTTCTCCATGATGCTTGTTCTTCTGCAGGAAGCTTATCAAATTGTGCTATATATTGAGAAATAGCTTGTTTGTTGTAGTTTCCTGTTTTAGGATCTGAGAAGTTTTGAATAACCATTGGGTCAACAAAATCTCCAAAGAACATATCATTTAATTCGTCTTTCCCCACTGTTATACCAAGCTTGCTAAATTCTCCAGCTAATAGTTTTTCATTCAATAGTTCTTGGAAAGCTTGTTGACGAACCATGTAATTTTGTTCTGTTGTAAGATTGTCGGTTTTGTTTTGTTGCTTCATGTTTGTTTCAATTGTTTGGCACATCTGATCAAACTCAACCTTTGTTATTTCAGTTCCGTCAACAACTCCTATATTATTAGGAATCTTGTTTCCTGATTTTGAAAAAATATCACTAAAAATAAATGATAATATAGCTATTGCAATAATTGCAACTGCTATACCTGCTCTTTTTCTAATTCTACCAATAATAGCCATTACTAATTTGTGTTTTATTCGTTATTATTAAATTACTATAGTCTTTTTTTCTTATAGCCTGCAAAAATAGGAAGAAAATCACTATTTAAAAACTTTTTATTTAAAAAAGTGCAATAAATACAATAAAAAAGATATTTGATTTGTTTGTTTGAAGTATCTTTGCTACAAATTTTAATAAAGTTTTACGATGCTAAGAAAAACATTTTTTATACTAATTTCGGTTATTACCCTAAGCATTAGTCTTAATGCACAAGAAGAAGACAAAGGTTTTGAATTATCTAAAAACCTTGAAATCTTTTCATCTGTTTACAAAAATCTACATTTAAACTATGTTGATGAAATTAATCCTGGCGATTTAATGAAAACTGCCATTGATGCCATGCTTGCAAAATTGGATCCCTACACAAATTATATCCCTGAGGCAAATCTTGAGGATGCTAAATTGCAGTTAATGGGTCAGTATGGAGGAATTGGAGCTGTTATACATGAAAAAGATGGTAAAGTGTATATATCTGAACCTTACCAAAACCTTCCTGCTGATAAAGCAGGTTTTAAAGCAGGAGATATGATTCTTGAAGTTAATGGTCAAAGTGCTAAGGATAGAACATCTGACCAGGTAAAAGAATTTCTTAGAGGTCAAGCAGGCTCAGAAATCAAATTAAAAGTACTTAGAGATGGAAAAGAAATTGAAAAAACTTTTATTAGAGAAGAAATAACCTTAGATAATGTACCTTATTATGGAATTGTTGGAAAAGATATTGGTTACATTAAGTTAAATGAGTTTACAAATGGAGCAGCAAATAATGTTTTAAATGCTTTTAAAGAATTGAAGAATCAAAATAATGACCTTAAGGGTTTAATTTTGGATTTAAGAGGAAACGGAGGAGGACTATTGACTGACGCTGTAAATATTGTAAATATGTTTGTTGAAAAAGGACAAAACATAGTTTCTACAAAAGGGAAAATTGTTGAAAAAAATCAAACCTTTAAAACCACTTTTAATCCTATTGATTTGAATATTCCTATTGTTGTTTTGACTGATAATCTTTCTGCTTCAGCATCTGAAATTGTTACAGGAAGTCTTCAAGATTTGGATAGAGCAGTTATTATGGGACAAAGAACTTATGGAAAAGGATTGGTTCAAAATATTATTCCTTTAACTTATAATGCTCAAATGAAGGTAACTGTTTCAAAATACTATATTCCAAGTGGTCGTTGTATTCAAGCAATAGATTATTCACATAGAGATGAACAGGGAAATCCAACAAATATTCCTGATTCTTTAAAAGTTGCTTTTAAAACCAAAGGGGGAAGAACTGTATATGATGGATTTGGAATTGAACCAGACATTACAATTGAACCTGAATATGCAAGTCCAATAATTATTTCAATAATTACAAAATTCCTTGCCTTCGATTTTGCATCAGAATTTGTAAAACAAAATCCTACAATTCCTTCTCCAAAAGATTTTAAAATAACAGACGAAATCTATAATCAATTTGTAAGTTTTGTGAAAGATAAAGACTATTCCTATTCAACAATTACTGAAAGAATGCTTGCAGAATTGGAAGATATGGCACAAAAAGAAAAATATAGCGAAGAAATTGATAAGAGTATTGAAGAGCTAAAAGGAAAGATTGAAAATGATAAAAATAACGATTTTATTAAGTTTAAGGACGATATAAAAGAAATTCTACTTTCTGAAATTGTTGTTAGATACTATTACCAAAAAGGAAGAATAGAAGCTTTGCTTAATTTGGATAAAGAAGTTAATAAGGCAATTGAATTATTATCTAATAGTAAGGAATACAACAAAATTTTAGGCAAATAGATACATTATAATTATTAACGAATTATTTCTTTATTTATGGAGATGAGAAAATTATTGAAGTTATTACTCATTTGTTTTTTGTCTGTTCAATCTGTATCTGCTCAAACAAACAGTGAAAAAATTACAAAAGATGAAGCATTAAACTTCCTAAAAGCTTATATGCCTTTAAGTGATATTGCAGACTATGATGAGGCTTTTTTCATAACTCAGGTTGATTATGCTTTTAAGGCAAGAGAATATTTTACTTGGGGCAAAACTATTCCAGATGATATATTCCGCCATTTTGTTTTAGTTTACAGAGTAAATAATGAAAACTTGGATAGTTCAAGAGTTGTATTCTTTGAAGAGCTTAAAGACAGAATTAAAAATATGTCTATGTATGATGCAGCTTTGGAAGTAAATCACTGGTGCCATGAATATGTTAACTATAAGGCTGCCGATGGAAGAACTTCTGCACCACTATCAACAAGAAGAACATCTCATGGTCGTTGTGGAGAAGAATCTACCTTTACTGTAATTGCTCTTCGCTCTGTTTCAATTCCTGCTCGCCAATGCTACACTCCTCGTTGGGCTCATACTGATGACAATCATGCTTGGGTTGAGGTTTGGATTGATGGTAAATGGTATCATCTTGGAGCTTGTGAACCAGAACCAGAATTAAATGTTGCATGGTTTGATGCTCCTGCCAAAAGAGCAATGATGGTTCATACAACTGTTTTTGGAAAAGGATATACGGGAAAAGAAGAAGTTAATTTAGATAAAGAACTCTACACAAAGATTAACCTATTAGAAAACTATGCTCCAACAAAGAAAATCTATGTTAAGGTAAATGATCTTGATGGAAATAGTGTTGAGAATGCTAACGTTGATTTTGGACTTTATAATTATGCAGAATATTATCCAATTTCTCAAAGCAAAACAAATAAGGAAGGCTTAGCTTTTTTAACAACTGGACTTGGCGATTTAATGATTTGGGCAAATAAAGGGACAGATTATGCTTATAAGAAAATTAGTGTTAAAGAAGTTGATACAATTTCCCTAACTCTTTTGCCAAATAGGAATAAGGATTATGAAGAACTTTTAGAAATTGTTCCTCCAGTTCAAAGAGCAGTTACAAAACTTTCAAATAATAAGGTGAAAGAAAATGCAATTAGATTAATATATGAAGATTCCATTCGTAATGCCTATATAGCAACTTTTCCAAATGATGATTATATAAGAAATCTTTATTTAAAACTACCTTCTTTTGATTCAACAGATATTTCTTACGTTATCAAACAAAGCTGGGGAAGCTATAAAGCAATAGAAGAGTTTTTAAAAGAAAATAAGGACAAACCTGAGGCAATGACAATTTTAAAAACCATCTATGAAAAAGACCTTAGAGATACACCAAAAGATATTTTGCAAAGTCATTTAGATGTTTTTCTTAAAAACAAAAAAGACCTGACTTATTCAAAAGAAATTATAGATAATTACATTCTTAATCCTCGCATTCAATTGGAACTCATAACTCCTTGGAGAGAATATATAAGCAATAATAAACAAGATATATTTAAAGGGAATGAAAATCTTGATGCCAAGGAAATTGCAAAATGGATTAAAGATAACATAGAACTAAACAACGAAGACAACTATTATAACTGCCAAATTTCACCTAAGGGTGTTCTACATTTGAAAGAAGCTGATAAGGTTTCAATGGAAATTCTTTTTGTAGCAATTGCAAGAACATTTAATATCCCTTCAAAATATGACTGGGCAACTGGAAATGCAATGTATTATGAAAATGGCGAGTGGAATTATGCTTTTGTAAAAAGAGAAAATAAAGAGTCAAACAATAATAAATGTATTCTAACCCTTCATAATGGAAACACAGCAAGTAAGATTAAGCCAGAATATTACACTCATTTTACTTTAGCTAAGTTTATTGATGGAAAGTTTGTAACATTAGATTATGAATATGACCCTAAGTTTAAAGAATTCCCTGAAAGATTGGTTTTGGATGCTGGATATTATCGTTTGCTAACTGGAAACCGAGCAAATGATGGGACAGTTTATGTAAAAACCAATTATTTTGAACTTAAGCCAAACACTAAATCAGATATAATGGTTCAACTTAGAAATTTGCCTCAAAACTTGGTTAAGGAAGGAAATATTAAGATGGAGACAAAAGTAAAACTTCTTAATAATGAGAAAACTAATCTTTCAAAAATAGCAAATGGAAAAGGATTGGTTATGGCAATTATTGATCCTCAAAAAGAACCAACAAGACATATTATGGTTGATATTCCTTTGTTTAAGGAAGAATTTGAACAATGGGACGGAGGAATACTTTTCCTTATTCCTGAAGATAAAATCAGTAATGATTTTTCAGTAAATAAATACACTAAACTTCCAAAACAATCTCTTTTTGCAATAGATAAAAATAATAAGATCCTATCTCAAGTTATTAAATCAACACAAAAAGAACTTAAAGACAACCTTCCTATTCTTCTTTTAATAACTAAAGATGGAGATATTGTTTTCCTTTCAGAAGGATATAGAATTGGAGCTGGTGAAAATCTTATTAAATCAATTTTTCAATTAGAAAGCAATGAGAAAAAATAATATAAACAAATCAAGTAATGTATTTAAGGCTTTGAGCCTTGCTTTGGTATTATTCTTTATTGGGATTAATTCAACCAATATTAATGCTCAACCTTACAAAAGTAATGTTCAGTCATCCAAAGAGCCATGGAAATATGGAGTAAGAGCTGGTTTAAGCTACGATAACGTAACCGTCAAACAGGGAGTTAGCTATAAGTTCGGCTGGAAGGCAGGATTGGTTGCTGAAAAAAGATTAGTATATAACCTGTATTTTCAACCATCACTTTCTTTTCAAAACAAAGGTTTTCGCTCCGAAATTCTTTTTGAAAAAGTTGATGTAAATGCATATTTGCTTGAAGGAGTTTTAGGATTGTTAATTAAATTTGGAGATGAAAGAAAAGGAAGTGGATTATATATTTCTGCCTCTCCTTATTTCACTTATGGCATTGGAGGTAAAACAGAATTTGTTGATTTGAGAAAACCATCAGATTCAACTTTTTATGGTACTGCAAGTGTGAATACTTTTGCAAATGACCTTTATCAACCTTTAGATATTGGTTTTCAATTAGGATTAGGCTATGACCTTAATCACAAATTCTCAATTGGAACTTTCTATTATTTTGGAATGCAGAGAATGAGAAATGATGCAAATTATCGTTGGAAAGGATTCCAAATTCATTTATCTTTTTTCTTCTAAGAGGAAAATTATATGGAAAAACAAATTTAGGGATAAAATTAACCTTAAATCAATAATTGAATTTCCTAGTTTCAACTCAATTGTTTTTTATAACATAAAAGAAACAATTTTATCTACCTTACGTACAATAAGACTAAATAATGATAGTCAGATAAATAAAGCGTGAAAATTTTGCCTATTTTTCTATTTAATACTACCTATTTTTTATAAAGAAAACCTATTTATAGTTTTAATTACTTAGCTTATCTGGACAAACTACTTTCTTTATATCTTTATTCTATTTAGATTTTTTAATTTAAAATAATCTGAATTTTCAAGATAAGCTTTATATTAGAAAAAATATTAATGCAATAAATATGAAACTATACATTAAATATATGGTGAGCATTCGCTGTAAAATGGTTGTAAAATCAGAACTTGACAAATTAGGACTTCACTATAGTGTTGTTAATTTAGGTGAAGTAAATATTTATGAGACAATAACTGAAGAACAACGCTCAATTCTGAAAGCTGCTTTATTAAAAACAGGACTTGAGCTTATGGATGATAAAAAGGCCATTTTAGTTGAGAAAATAAAGAATATAATAATTGAAATGGTTCATTATTCGGAAGAAGTTCCAAAAACGAATTTTTCTGACTTTTTAAGTCTAAAACTCAATTTAAACTATACTTATCTTGCAAATCTTTTTTCAGAAGTTACAGGTATCACTATTGAACATTATATAATCAATCATAAAATAGAACGAGTTAAGGAGCTACTAATTTATGATGAGCTAAGTTTAACCGAGATTTCCTATAAATTGAATTATAGCAGTGTTGCACATTTATCCAATCAATTCAAAAAAACAACAGGGCTAACCCCTACCTTCTTTAAAAAGCTAAAAGATAAAAGGCGAGTCAATCTTGAGGATGCGTGAATCATGTAATTCTTTTCTTAAATTGTGTAATAGATAATGATATTTATCCATCGAACTTTGTACTTTAATTATTTATTCACAATTAGAAAAAGAAAATAACATGAATAATATAGAAGTAGAGAAATCTAAAGTTCATATTACGGTGGAAATTATCGAATATGTGGCTAATTCAGTTGTCGTTAAGACTATCTTAAAAAAATCAACAGGCAACATTACTCTTATGTCTGTTGATAGTGGTGAAGGGTTAACAGAAAAAATTACTCCATTCGATACCTTTGTTCAAGTAATTGAAGGACAAGCAGAGGTTGTTATTGAAGGAGTACCCCACCTCCTACTCACCGGTCAATCATTAGTAATCCCAGCACATGAGTCAAATTATATAAATCCTAATGGTCGTTTCAAAATGATATTAACTGTTATTAAAAGCGATTACGAATTATAATTTTTGAAAGTTAATAATATAAGCCTTTTCTTAATTGCTAATATTTGGTGGTGGAGTAAAGAGATATAGCTAAATGCAAAACTTAAATAAAAACAATATGTCTAAAGAAAAAGATGGAAAAGAAAAATCGGGTAAAAAAGTCCCTTTAAGAAGTAAAAAAGAAAAACGAGCCGATAAAATTGCTAAACGCAATAATAAGGGTAAAATAGAAGGAATTATTGGATTATAATTCTAATAGAAGGATGTGTGAATGATGTAATATATTTATTTAATTATATAACAGTTAATTAGGTTAGCTGTCGCACCTTTGCAGAGTAAATTAATACACAAATTAAAATGAATAAAGAACTTGTTAAAGGAAACTGGAATGAGCAAAAAGGCAAACTCAAAATGAAATTTGCCACTCTTAATGATGATGATTTAATGTATCTTGAAGGGAAAAAAGATGAGATGCTTGGAAAACTTCAGATTAAATTAGGTAAAACAAAAGAAGAATTGGATAAAATAATTGCAGAATTGTAATAAATCGCACAATCTATATATTAATATCCGAAATAAATAATTTTTAAAATCAAAAAAATCACAATGAAAAAAACAATTTTTATCCTTAGCATAACAATGTTAATGTCAGGAACAATTTTAGTAGGATGCTTATCTTCTGATGAAAAGGTTGAAGCTGCAAGAAACAATGTTAACGATGCTAACAAAGAAGTTCAAATAGCAAATCAAGAACTATCGCAAGCCAAACAAGATTCAATACTACTCTTTAGACAAGAAGCTGCTGAAAGAATAAGCATGAATAAGAAAAGTATTGCAGATTTCAAATTAAAAATATCTAAGGAAAACAAAATTCAAAAAGCTAAAAATGAAAAAAGATTAGCTGAACTTGAAAAAAGAAACAACTTATTGGAAAAATCGCTTGCTGATTATAAAGATGATGAAAAAACTAAATGGTCTGAGTTTAAAATAGAATTTAATAATGATTTGGACGAATTAGGCAAAGCCTTTAAAAATTTAACCAAGTAACTTAGTAGTATCACTACACTTAATAAATTAATCAAATGAAAAAACCAATAATAACCATTGCTGCCATTATATTAATGGTAGGCAATCTTAGTGCACAAAACGACAATGATACCCGTAACCTTCTACATGTTGGAGTAAAAGCTGGTATAAACATTTCTAATATGTACGATTCTAAGAATGAAGAATATCAAGCAGATCCTAAAATAGGTTTTGTTGGTGGTATATTTGTTAGTATCCCTATATTAGATAAAATTATTGGCATTCAACCTTAACTTCTTTTCTCACAAAAAGGATTTAGTGCATCAGGGAAAGTTCTTGGAGCTAATGTAAATTTTACTCGTACTACCAATTATCTTGATATTCCAATATTTTTTGCTTTCAAGCCTATTGAATACGTAACATTATTAGTTGGTCCTCAATACTCTTATTTTATGAAACAAAAAGATGTATTTGAAAATCCAATATCTGACATTATCTTAGAAAGTGAGTTTGAGAACGAAAATATTCGTAAAAATACACTCTCTTTAGCCACTGGTGCAGATATTAATTTTAGAAACTTTGTATTTGCAGCAAGAATTGGATGGGATCTATATAATAATAATGGCAATGGCACTTCATCAACTCCACGTTACAAAAATGTATGGGGTGGACTTACACTAGGAATTCGTTTATAAAGACTCAATATCATGAGAAATCTAATTTATGTTATAGCAGTAGTATTAGTAATTGGATGGGCTATTGGGTTCTTCTCCTTTCATGTAGTAGGCATGATTCATATCCTACTTGTTATTGCAATTATAGCTATATTGCTACAAATCATTAGACAAACTACTAGAAGATAGTTTACAAAATCAAAAGAATAAATATTATAATATAAAAACATTATGAGTACAGGAAAAATTGTTTTAGGAGTTGTGGCAGGTGTTGCCTTAGGCTCAATATTAGGAGTTTTATTTGCTCCAGAAAAAGGTTCAACAACCAGGAAAAAAATATGTAAAAAGGGACAAGATGATATTGATACATTGAAAGACAAATTCAGTGATTTTATTGATGGCATTTCCGAAAAATTTGAAAAAGTAAAAGAAGACGTTAAGGACTTTACAGATGAGGTTAAAAACAAATCTGAAGAAACAGAAAAAGAAGTCAAAAAATAAACCTTCTCAAATAATTTTCAATATTGAATCTGCCCAGAATAAATAATAGTGATTATATTTTTGGGAGGATTCTTGTAATTAATATTAATCAACAAAATAATAAAAACCAATATTATGGAAGAGAGTATAAAATCTATTGAATCGCTATTAGAAAAAACCACAGAATACGGTAAAACTAGCTTTGAAATTGTAAAATTGAAACTCATTGACAAGGTCTCAGATGGAATTTCTTCTTTTATACCAATTTCTTTTGTTTTATTCTTTTTCTTTTGTTTTTTCCTTTTTATTAATTTAGGAATAGCTTTATGGATTGGGGATTTATTAGCTAATATTTATTATGGATTCTTTGCTGTTGGAGCTATTAATCTTCTCATCTCTCTTATTTTCTATTTCTTTTTGGGTAAATGGATTAAGAGAATTTACTATGATAAAATAGTAAGGATAATAAGTAAAGAAATTAAATAATCAAATTCAAATAAAATATTATGCAAACAATAAATTCCGCTTTAGATCTTAAAAATTTAATACTCAAATTAGAAGAAGATCAAGAAATTCAAGGACAATTATTGAAAGAACATTTTTATAATACTATTGAGACGTTAAAGCCTGTGAGCCTAATAAAGAATACACTAAAAGATATTACTTCTTCACCGTTTTTAATGAGTAATTTAATTGCCTCCGCAATAGGACTAATAGGAGGTTTTATTTCAAAAAAATCACCCGATGATAAGTCAAACCATCCTATTAGAAATATATTTGGAAGTATTTTACAATCAGGTTTTACAACATTTATTGTAAAGCATCCAAGTGCTATTAAATTGGTAGGAGGACTAATTATACAATACTTTGTATCAAGAAAACTATCCAAATCACAAGAAAGTGATAAGTAAACAAGTAATATTGCCATTCTATATAAAGGCAAGTATTTTCTTAATCGGAATAATTGCCTTTATATCTATTTTGTATAATGTTCAAGATATTATTATTCCACTTGTCTTTGCTGGCATTATAGCAATATTAATTAATCCTATAGTTAATTTTTTTGTTAGAAGAAAAATAAACAGACTCATCGCAATTTTCTTTACTTTATTACTAATAACCATATTTATTGGAGGTATTGGTTTATTACTAGTATGGCAAATCAGTGGATTTACAGAATCATGGCCAAGCTTTGTTGATAAATTAGCTTCTATGGCGAATCAATCAATCATTTCTCTATCTAAATATATTGACATAGATCGTCAATTGATAGATGATTGGATAATAAAAATACGCAAGCAACTTATTGACAATAATGGATTATTAATTGGACAAAAGATTATTTCTTTAGGAAGTGGGATAATATCAATGGTCTTAATCCCAATCTATATATTCTTTATATTATATTATAAATCTCATTTATTTGAATTCATTTGCAAGCTTTTCCCAACAAATTATAAAGAAAGAGTTAGAGAAATAATCTCTGAGATAAAAACAGTTGTGCAACGCTACTTATCAGGATTAATAATTGAATTAATTATTGTTGCTGTGCTTAATTCAGCAGGACTTCTAATAATTGGAATAGATTATGCTATATTACTTGGAGTACTTGGAGCTTTATTAAACCTTATCCCTTATATAGGAGGAATGGTTGCAGTAACTTTACCTATGATAATTGCTTTGGCAACAAAAACAACAGCTTGGTACGCATTTTATGTATTAGCACTTTATACATTTGTTCAGTTTTTAGACAATTATTTTCTAGTTCCTAAGATAGTAGCTTCGAAAGTAAAAATCAATGCACTTTTTTCTATTATAGTAGTATTGGCAGGAAATGCCTTGTGGGGAGTATCTGGAATGTTTCTTTCTATACCATTACTTGCAATAATAAAGCTTATTTTCGATCACATAGAACCCTTGAAACCATGGGGCTTTCTATTAGGCGACACAACAAGTCATCTATTAAAACTTAAACCGATTAAAAAATAAATAAATCGGAAACATTATCTATTCGATTTTTCTGATAGATAAACAAAAACAAAAAATATGATAAATCTAATTAAAGAAGGAATAATTCTTTCAAAAACTGATATTGAATTTGAAAATGGAGCAGTAATAAATCCTGCAGTAATAAGAGAGGGAGATAGTGTTCATATATTTTATCGTGCAGTTAAAGAAGGTAATTATTCAAGCATAGGTTACTGTCGATTAGATGGACCATTGACTTTGGTTGAAAGATGGGACAAACCTATTATGGTATCCGAATTTGAATATGAATCAAAGGGAGTTGAAGATGCAAGAATAGTAAAAATAGATGATTTATATTATTTGACTTATACTGCTTACGATGGAATAAATGCACGTGGAGCTTATGCTATTTCAAGAGATTTAAAACACTTCGATAAACAAGGGATAATTGTCCCTAACATCACATATGCAGAGTTTGTGCGAATGGCTCAATCTTTAAAAGTAAATATAAATTACTATCAAAATCATAAGTTTTATTACAAGAAATCTGATCCAGATAAGAAAACAATCCTATGGGATAAAAATGTTATTTTTTTCCCTCGTAAAATTAATGGAAATTTTGTGTTTTTACATCGTATTAGACCTGGTATTCAAATTGTTTCAGTAAAAGAATTAACCGATCTCACAAAAGAATTTTGGATAGACTACTTCAACTCATTTCCTAAAAACATTGTATTTGATCCTTTTTATGAACATGAATCAAGCTATATAGGAGGTGGTTGTCCTCCAATAGAAACTCCAGGTGGTTGGCTTTTGATTTATCATGGAGTTGAAGATGAAAATGGACCAGTTTATAGTGCTTGTGCAGCATTATTAGACTTAAAAGACCCATCCATTTTATTAGCTCGACTTCCTTATCCTTTATTTTATCCTGAATATGAATGGGAATTATATGGAGATGTGAATAATGTTGTTTTTCCTACAGGTACAGCTATTTTTGGAAATACTTTATTTATTTATTATGGTGCTGCTGACAAATATATCGCAACAGCATCAGTAAATTTAACTGAATTAGTAACTGAATTATTAACTTACAAAAATATATAATGGAAGTGAAAACAAAATTAAATCAGATAAGTGAAAACATAAAAAGTTTAAATATTCCTTTTGATTATAAACTAATAACCTATAAACAATCAATTAGTTTGCCTTTAAATCGACAAAATATTGTACAAAAAGCTATTCAAAAACGACCTGAAATACTTGTTATTACTTCTTTTCCTCCAAGAGAATGTGGAATAGCAACCTATTCTCAGGATTTAATTAAATCATTAAATAATAAATTTAGTGATTCATTTTCAATTAAAATATGTGCCCTAGAATCAGGTAAAGCAAATTATAATTATGCCAAAGATGTTAAATTTGTTCTTGATACATCTAATGCAATTGATTACAAAAGAATAGGAAGATTGATTAATGAGGATAATAATATTCAAATTGTATTAATTCAGCATGAATTTGGATTCTTTATTCAGCAAGAACAAGCTTTTGTTGAGTTATTAAATGAAATTGAAAAGCCAATAGTGATTGTTTTTCATACTGTATTGTCACAACCTGATAAAAAATTGAGATTAAAAGTTAATAACTTAGTTAATCTTTGTCAATCTATAGTTGTTATGACTAATACTTCTGAAAAAATTCTAATTGAAGATTATGGAGTATCAAAAGAGAAAATTAACTTAATTGCTCATGGAACCCATTTAGTATTACATTTAGATAAACGTCAATTAAAAAAGAAATATAATCTTCAAGATAAAAATATCCTAACAACTTTTGGTTTATTAAGTTCGGGAAAGAGTATTGAAACAACTATTAAAGCATTACCAGAAATTGTAAAGCGATGTTCTGAAACTGTATTTCTTATTATAGGAAAAACTCATCCAGAAGTAGTTAAATATGAAGGAGAGAAATATCGCAAAAGTCTTGAAACCTTGGTTGAAAAACTATCGCTTCAAAAACATGTGAGATTTATTAACTCTTATTTATCATTATCAGATTTGCTTGAATATTTACAGTTAACAGATATTTATTTATTTACTACAAATGATCCTAATCAAGCAGTAAGTGGAACGTTTGTTTATGCAATGAGTTGTGCTTGTCCAATTATTTCAACTCCAATTCCTCATGCAAAAGAAATGTTGACAAAGAAAACAGGTATAATTTTTGATTTCCGTAATTCAAAACAATTAGCAAGCAGTGTTATTAGCTTACTTGACAATAGAACACTAAGAAGACATTTAAGCTCAAACACTTTACAGGCTATAGTACCAACTGTGTGGGAAAATTCAGCAATTGCTCATGCTCAACTATTTGAAAAAATAGCAAATGAAAAAATAAAGATGAGATACAATTATCCAGCAATAGACCTTAGTCATATTAAGAGAATGACTACAGATATTGGAATAATTCAGTTTTCAAAAATAAATAGGCCGGATATTTCTTCAGGATATACTCTTGACGATAATGCACGTGCTCTTGTAGCAATGTGTATGAATTATAAATTGACAAATAATAAAGAATATATAAGTGATATAATCAAATATCTCAATTTTATAGAATTATGTTGGCAGGGAAAAGGAGATTTTTTGAACTACATGGATAAAGAAAAAAAATTTACAAATCAGAATAGTGAAGTAAATTTAGATGATTCAAATGGAAGAGCAGTTTGGGCTTTAGGTTATCTTCTTTCTATAAAGGAAACACTACCAACAGAAATAATTACTCTTGCAGAAACCATATTTCAAAAATCACTTCACTCAATGAAAAATATAAGTTCAACTCGTTCAATGGCTTTTGTAATAAAAGGAATATATTACGCAAATAATATTAATACACATCCAGAGAACCTTATTTTTCTAAAAACATTTGCGAATCGTTTAGTTGATATGTATAAATTTGAATCAAGTAGAACATGGCAATGGTTTGAAAGCTATCTTACATATGCTAATAGTATATTACCAGAAGCAATGTTATACACTTGGTTAATTACAAAGGAAGCCATATATAAAGAAATAGCTATTACTTCATTAGATTTTCTTCTATCAAAGACGTTTAATGGAAATGGGATAGAAGTAATTTCAAATAAAAGCTGGCTTCAAAAAGGAGGTACATCAGAACATTTTGGTGAACAAGCAATTGATGTGGCTTATTCAATAATGACACTAAGTATTTTTTATGATAAACTAATGAATGAAGACTATAGGTTGAAAATGGAAACAGCATTTAATTGGTTCTTAGGAGAAAATCGTTTACATCAAATCATTTATAATCCTTGTACTGCAGGGTGTTATGATGGATTAGAGAAAACCCATGTAAACTTAAACCAAGGTGCCGAATCAACAATAAGTTATCTTATGGCACGATTAACGATGGAAAAGTATATTCATTCATAAAAACGGAAGAAGAGTTTCTTTTCAAAAAAACTACCCATAAATTATTATTATCTTTATGATATTTTCCTTTTTCTATTGATGTTACATATATTTATTGATCATGTATAATCTTTCCAAATATTATTAATATATTTTTTCGTGAATTAAACCTCCAATTAGAATTGTTAATCTATAAGGCAGGTTTTTCCAAAGAGAAAAGAACCATTTGTTATTGCGAATGGAGTTTGTTTTGTGAGAAGATGACCAATAAAGAGGGATTTCCTTTGCTTTGAAATGTTTTTTGAAAGAATAAACTGAACTGTCTTTGGTGCATCTTCCAAAAGAATAAGTTTTTGCATTATTTTCTTTGCAGTAATTTATCATTGAATAATGAAGCAGGTAGGAAGTATAGTTTTTATTCTCAGAAGAAAGAGTTGCAAAAAGATTATTTTCAAAATAGGAGTCAGTAATTTTATCTATGCTTGCACTACCTATTGGTTTATTATCTTTATAAGCTACAAATAAAATAGTGGAATTTGAATTTATCTTTTTAATTAAATGTCTTTTGTATATTGCAGGAACTCCTTTTTGGTGCATCCTTTTAGTATAAACCTTATAGAAATCATTAATTAAATTCTTATCAGCTCCCTGTTTTATAATAACTCCATTCAACTGGGCTTTTCTTATTTTCCTTCTAATATCTGATGTATAATTATATCCTTGTTGAAGGTCTATCTCAAAATTTACTTTATCTGCATAAATAAATTTGGAGTGAGCAACAGTATCTCTTATTTGCCAATTATTGGTAAGAGATTGGAAATCGAATTTTGGAGGATTTGTTTCAATAATCCCTTGAGATAGATAGGGAAGAGAAATATAAGTATTATTGCACTTAACCATTAAAAGAGCAAATTCGTTTTTACCAATAAAATTAAAAGGAAAGCGGTAAACTTTCCTTTTATATATTTTTTCAAATTGCTTGATTAAAGAACTTGCATTCTCTACCTCAATCATTATATTTAGATTTTGAATGGATGTTTTGCCAGTGGAAGTTTGCAAAGAGGGTGATAGTCACCTTTAAGTCCAACAGGGGTAGCATTTCTTATGTCGTGAACTATTTGAATGCAGTTTCTTGCATCTTCAAGTCCAAATCCATTACCTGCTAAAATATTTTTATAACTTAGAGTGTGAAGTTCAGTGAAACCTTCGCTAAATTCAATTTCAGTTCCTTCCATTTCAATTTTACGATAGGTTCTTTTGCCATTTTCTTTACATTCTTGAGGTAAGGTATCAGCATTTATACTCATAAAATATCTAACTCTTGCTCTTTCAAACTGCAAAAATCCTCCAACTCTGTCGTGTTGATAAATATGAACAGTGTTTTGTTTAATAGGACCAAATATCCAAGAAAGCATATCATAGAAGTGAACTCCAATATTGGTTGCAACACCACCTGATTTTTCAGTAAAACCTTTCCAAGATGTGTAGTACCAAGTTCCTCTTGAAGTAATGTAGGTTAAATCCACATCATAAATCTTATCCTTTGGACCTTCATCAATTTGTTTCTTCCATTTAATTATGGCATCGTGAAGACGAAGTTGAAGAATATTATATACTTTCTTTCCTGTTTCTTTTTGCATTAATTCAAGAGCATCAATATTCCAAGGATTAAGAACAAGAGGTTTTTCACAAATCACATCTGCTCCAGCGCGCAATCCAAAACGTATATGAGAATCGTGAAGATAGTTAGGAGTACAAACAGAAACATAGTCAAGTTTTTGGTCTGTATGTTTTATCTTTTCAACAAATCTGTCAAATCTTTCAAACTCTGTGTAGAAGGAACAGTTTGGAAAATAGGAATCCATAATTCCAACTGTATCTGATTTATCAAGAGCAACAACAAGATTGTTATTTGTATCTTTAATTGCTCTTAAATGGCGAGGTGCAATATATCCAGCAACGCCAATTAGTCCAAAATTTTTCATTTTTTATTTTATTCTTGTAACTCTATTGTCTTTTAATTTGTACTCTTGACCAGACTCTGGACAAACAGCAATATTATCTTCATTAAAGTGAAGTTTGTGACCATATTCACTCATCCAACCAATTTGTTTTGCTGGGTTTCCAACAACTAAAGCGTAAGGAGGAATGGTTTTAGTAACAACTGCTCCAGCTCCAATAAAAGCATATTCTCCAATATTATGTCCACAAACAATTGTTGAGTTAGCTCCAATGGAAGCGCCCTTACCTACAATTGTTTTTGCATACTGGTCTTTACGATTTACAGCAGAACGAGGGTTTGTAACATTTGTAAAAACACATGAAGGCCCTAAGAATACATCATCTTCACAAGTAACTCCAGTATAAATGGAGACATTGTTTTGAACCTTAACGTTATTGCCTAAAATTACCTCAGGTGAAACTACAACATTTTGTCCGATATTACATCTTTCTCCAAGGGTTGCTCCTATCATAATATGAGAAAAATGCCATATTTTTGTACCTGAACCAATGGTGCAACCTTCGTCTATAATTGCTGTTGGGTGTGCGAAATACTCCATATTAAAAAGAATTTTGTTGACAAATTTTGTTATTTGCTTGACTGCAAAGATAAAAATTATTTCAAATACTTTTTATAGGGTTCAAAATATTACTTAACTTTGCATCTTAGTTATGGGAAGAAAAAATATGAAGAGGTTGATTAAAAATTCATTAAATTATAGTTTGGTTGTTTACTTTTTTTGTTTTTTGGTTGTTATATCAATTAACGCTAATGCTCAAAAAAATAGAGTAAATACTCAACCTAAAATTACTTTTGAAACAACTTCTCATAACTATGGCGTGATTTTTGCTGGGGATGATGGAGAGGTGGATTTTAATTTTAAAAATGAAGGAAAGAGTCCTCTAATAATAAGTAATGTTGTTTCCTCATGTGGATGTACGATAGTTAAATGGTCAAAAGATCCAGTGATGCCAAACCAAACAGGAACGATTAAAGTTGCATACAACACAAATATTATTGGAGATATAAAAAGAAGTATTACGGTTTCAACTAATGACCAAAGCCAAAACAGAATTGTTTTAATTCTTACGGGTAAGGTTGTCGCTAAAACAAAATAAATAAAAACAAATTTAAAATATAAATGAAAATGAAAAAGTTAGTTTTATTAACACTCCTTGTTTTTGGAGTTTCATTCGGAGTTATGGCTCAAAACAATAAACCAGCTACTCCTAACAAAAATCAAGTAGGCTCACAAGCTGAAATTACTTTTGAAAAAATAGAACACGATTATGGTGATGTTCAAAAGAATGGAAATGGAGAAACAACATTTGCTTACAAAAACACTGGAAAAATTCCATTAATTCTTTCAAATGTTCGTTCATCTTGTGGATGTACAGTTCCAGCATGGTCAAGAGAACCATTAATGCCTGGCCAAACTGCATCTATTAGAGTAAAATATAATACTGCCAATCCTGGACCAATCAACAAAACAATAACTGTTGAATCAAATGCAAAAGAAAATAGAGTTGTTTTAAGAATTAAAGGAAAAGTTCTCAACTAAATCTCAATAAACTTAACAAACAAAAACATAAATTAAAAGAATTTTATTATGCCACAAATATCGCATAAAGGTAAGATATTACCTGCTTCAGCTATTAGAAAGCTGGTGCCTTTTGCAGATGCAGCAAAAGAAAGAGGATTAAAGATATATCACCTTAACATTGGTCAACCAGACATCCTAACTCCAAAAGGAGCTATTGATGTACTAAAAAATGCTGACATGCCAATAGTTGAATATACTAATTCAGCTGGAAACCTTTCATACAGAAAGAAATTGGCAGGTTACTACCAAAAGAATAATATTAATGTTACAGAAAATGACATTATAGTTACCAATGGAGGCTCAGAAGCTCTTCAATTTGCTTTTTCAGTTTGCTTAAACGAAGGAGAAGAAATAATTATTCCAGAACCTTACTACACAAATTATAACTCTTTTGCTATTCAAAGTAATGTTGTTATCAAAACAATCCCTTCATACATTGAAAACGGATTTGCACTTCCTCCAATTGAAGATTTTGAAAAAGCCATTACACCAAAAACAAAAGCAATAATGGTTTGTAATCCTAATAATCCAACAGGTTATCTTTATTCAAAAGAAGAACTTGAAGTTTTAGGAAAATTAGCTAAGAAATATGATCTTTATCTTTTTGCGGATGAAGTTTATAGAGAATTTTGCTACGATGGAGCAGAACATCATTCAGTAATGAACCTTCCAGGTTTAGAAGAAAATGTTGTATTGTTTGACTCAGTTTCAAAACGTTATAGTGCATGTGGAGCAAGAGTTGGATGTATTGTAAGTAAGAATAAAGAAGTAATGGATGCAGCAATGCGTATGGCTCAAGCAAGACTTTGTCCTCCATATTTTGGACAAATATTTGCTGAAGCTGCAGTTGATACTCCAGAATCTTATTTTACAGAAGTAAGTGCAGAATACACAAAACGTAGAGGAGTTTTAATTGAAGCAATTAACAATATCCCTGGTTGTTTCTGCCCAATGCCAAAAGGAGCATTCTACACAATGATTCAAATGCCAATTGATGATAGTGATAAATTCTGTAAATGGTTATTGGAAGACTTCTCATATAATGGAGCAACAGTAATGTTAGCACCAGCAACAGGTTTCTATTCAGATCCTGAAAAGGGAAGGAAACAAGCACGTATTACATATTGCCTATGTATAGATGATATTAAGGCAGCAACAAAATGTTTGGAAGAAGCATTAAAGGTATATCCAGGCAGAACAAACTAAGATAATAAATCTTAACATAAATAAAAATACCACCCAGAATTCTGAGTGGTATTTTTTTATTCCTATAAACTCAAACTATTTTCTTGAAATCCATTTTCAGAAGGATTAATCAGTTTTATCCATTTTAGCTCTTTATAACGCCATTTCATCCTAAATTTATTCCTGTTCATGCGAGTAAGTTTTTTTCAATAAACTTTTACTTCTAATTTTGCATTCATAAAATTTATAGATAACAAACAAAAATACAGAATCTATATTTTTTCTTTGGATAATACATATTAAAAACATTAATATTAATTGCAAATTGTAGAATCCAAATTTCATTAGAACTAGTCGACAATTAAAATTCTTTAATTGTGTTAGTTAAACAATAATAATAGTTGTGATTGCCTCTTTTGAGGCAATCACTTTTTTATATTCAGTTATTAAAAGTTTCTTTGTAATTTCAATCATATTACCTATGTATAGATGATATTAAGGTAGCAGTAACATTTTTTGAAGTAGCATTAGAAGTTTATCCAGGAAGAACAAACTAAGATAAGAAGTCTTAAAAATAAATAAAGATATCACCCAGAAAACTGAGTGGTATTTTTTATATTCCCATAAACTAAAATTAATTTCTTGAAATCCATTTTCAGATTGATTAATCAGTTTTATCCATTTTAGTCCTTTATAACGCCTTCTCATCCTATATTTATTCCTGTTCATGCGAGTAAGTTTTTTTCAATAAACTTATGCATCTAATTTTGTATTCAGAAAATTTATAGATAACAAACAAAAATACATAATCTATATTTTTTCTTTGGATAATACATATTAAAACATCAATCTTAATTGTAAAATCCAATTCCAAACTTGAACTATCCAACAATTAATTTCATGTTAATTGTTTTAGTTAAACAATAAATATGTGTATGTGGTTGCCTCTTTTGAGGCAATCACTTTTTTATGTTCTGCCATATAAGTTTCTTCTTCATTTCAATACATTACTATTCCAATTCATCCTCAATTTATTCCACTCCATACATAATATTTGCAGTTTTTATTCAAGTATTATCCCAATTCATACAAATAAAATTTTTACATTAAAATGTCTTGTTTACATTTGCATCATTAAAATCTAACAAATTTCAAATGAGAATAAAATAAAAAAATCTTCAATTTTACTAATTAAAAAAGAAAGGAGTAATTTATGTCTATTCGTTACATACGCATAATGCGTAAAATTTCGGTTGGAGCCATATTAGGAAATAAATTCATGATAAAAATCTTTATGGGTGAAGCCTACGACTTAAACAAAATTGCAGAAATGATAGCCGAAACAAGTGCAATGTCAGTAGGCGATATAATGAGCGTACTGAAACAACTTGAAAAAGTTATCAGCTGGCAATTATTAATGGGTCACCCAATCAAATTGGGATCATTGGGAACCTTCTACCCTGGCATTTCTGCAAAAGCAGTCAATACCGCCGAAGAAGTAACTCCAGAAACCATTAGAAGAGTTTACTGCCGTTTTCGTCCTTCAGTGTGGCTAAACAAAGAATTGAAAGATTCTAAAAAGTCAATTGAAGAACTAAATGTTGCTGGCTACCAACCAAAACCTACCCCACCAGCAGGAAACTAAAAAACTGCAAAAAGACGGCCTGTTTTTGCCAAAACTACGGCCTCAAAAACGCAAAAAGACGCCATCCACAACTCTGTAGAGGCCGTCTACGGGGGTCGTGGAGGCCGTCTACACCACCCATGGACGGCCTCTTTTTACTATTTAGACAGCCTACTTTTCCCAAAATTAGGCCGTCTTTTTTCTCATATCTATTATAGATTAAATATCTTTGAATTTGGAGGAACATTCTTCACAATCCAAGTATTTCCACCAATAACTGAATTTTCTCCAATTGTTATTCTTCCTAAAATAGTTGCATTAGAATAAATAATAACATTGTCTTTAATTATAGGATGCCTTTCTATCCCTTTTATTGGTTTTCCCTTGTCATCAAGAGGGAAATTTTTAGCTCCCAAAGTAACACCTTGATATAGTCTGACATTATCACCAATTATTGTTGTTTCACCAATAACAACTCCTGTTCCATGATCAATAAAAAAATATTTACCAATTCTTGCTCCTGGATGAATATCAATTCCTGTTTTTGAATGTAAGATTTCCATAATCATTCTTGGTAACAATTTTACACCTAATTGCCACAATTCATGTGCAATTCTATAATGAGTTATTGCCTCAATACTTGGATAACATAATATTATTTCTTCACTACTTTTTGCTGCAGGATCTCCATTGTAAGCTGCCTTTACATCCGTTAATAATAATTGTTTAATTAAGGGCAATCTTTCAATAAAACTTCTTGCTTTATTATGAGCTTCTTCATCACAAACAAAACAATCATAAGTTTTTTGAGAGCATGAAAAACATAATCCTCGTCTAATTTGTTCTTGTAATAATTCATAAATTATTTCCAACTTATTACTAAAATGGTTAATTGGTGAAGAATATTTTATTTCGTCTTTCACAAATATGGGGAACAACACTTCTTTAATATGATTTAATATATCTATTAAATCATAAATAGAAGGTTGTGATAAATAAGTTTTCGCTTTATCATCTTGGAATTTATTTATTTCCAAATCATTCAATTCCATCACAACTTTATCATATAATTTTTTATCTCTTTCCATCTTTACTTATAAATTAAAATCATACAAATCTGTACTTAAATATCTTTCCGCAGTATCAGGCAATATCACAACAATAAGTTTGTCCTTATTTTCTTTCTCTTTTGCAATCTGAATTGCAGCCCATACTGCAGCCCCAGATGAAATGCCACACATAATACCTTCTTCTCTTATTAGTCGTTGAGCTGTATTTATTGCATTGTCATTACTTACCTGAATAATACCATCAATAATGTTTTTATTAAATACTTCAGGAATAAATCCTGCTCCTATACCTTGTATTTTGTGTAAAGAAGGTAATCCTCCCGATAATACTGGTGAAGATTCTGGTTCAACAGCAATGCTAATTATTTCTGGCTTTATTCTCTTTAATTCTTCCGATACTCCTGTAATTGTTCCTCCAGTCCCAACACCTGCAACAATTATATCTACCCTTCCATCTGTATCAGTCCAAATCTCTTTCGCTGTAGTTATCTTATGAATCATGGAATTAGATTTATTTTGAAATTGTTGCGGAATAAAAGAATTTGGTATTGATTTTGAAAGTTCTTCTGCTTTTTCAATTGCTCCTTTCATACCTAAAATTGCAGGAGTTAAAACTAATTCAGCACCTAATCCCTTTAATAATTTTCTGCGTTCAATACTCATACTTTCAGGCATTGTAAGAATTAACCTATAGCCCTTTATCACACATGTAAAAGCAAGTGCAATTCCTGTGTTTCCACTTGTTGGTTCAATTATTACACTTTGTTTGTTTATTAATCCATTTTTTTCGGCATCATCAATCATTGCCCATCCTGCTCTATCTTTAATAGAATTTGTTGGATTAAAAAAATCAAGCTTTGCAACAACATCGGCAAAGCTGTTTTCTGTAATTTTGTTTAATTTTACTAATGGTGTATTACCTATTAGTTCAGACATATTATTTGCTATCTTCATAAAAAATATTTATTTGTTTAACAATTGCTGTTTAATATATACCTATATGTATACTATAACATTTGGAGGGCTAAAAAAATCAATAGGAATTTATTCCTGAATTATTTATTGTAAAATTTTAATAGATAACAACCCATTGAAATAAAATTATCCTATTGAGTTTGATAAATTAATAATGGGATTTTACATTTACAATAAACATAATGTCATCGTAAATTTAAATACTTCGAAATTTAAGCCTTTTAGGGTGTTTATAGAGAATATAAACTAAAATATATATTGCATACAACAACAATATCGTAAATTAAGGATCAAAAATTGTTGATTTTTTTGAGCTTGTTTTAATAAATCGATGAAGTACATAATATTTAATTTTAAGTTGTTACCCCTTATAAGGTATTGTTTTGAATTACCATAGATGGTAAAATATTGTTGGCAAAAATACAAAAAAAATCAATCCGAATATATTATCTATAATATATTAAAACTAAAGGGACAAAATTTATTTTCAAATTTAATTTAGTAGAGAGATATCTATAAAGGAAAATAATCCTAACTGATTAGAAAAAAAAATGTACTTTTGCGATTAGAAAAAAGAATATTGAAATGCATACAAAAGGACTAAAAAAAATATTTGCAATGTATATCATTACAGTGATTATTCCTATTTTATTCTTTTTACCTATCGATATTTTAATTTTTCGTGATTTAAATTCTGATGTTATAATACGATATCTAATTATAAATATCATCATAATTTCCATTATAATTCTTTTATTCAATATAGGAGTAATCCTTTTAAATAAGAATTTAAAACATAGAGAGAAAAAAAAGGTATTTATAATAAAAGTGATATATATCCTTATAATATCAAATATCATTACGTTTATTTTCCAAAATATATTTATGAGACCAATAAATATAAATGAATATTTTTCAAATATTTTTCAAGGAAAATATTTTTTCATTTCAAATGTCGAAAGTATCTTTATTTTAATTTTATTGGAGACAATTTATTATTACAATAAATACAAACAAAGTGAGTTAGAAAAAGAAAAGCTTAAATATACTCAATTAAAGAATCAATTAAATCCTCATTTTCTTTTTAATAGTTTAAGCGTATCAATTTCTCTAATAAAAAGAAATCAAGACAAAGCAGTTAAATATACTCAGAAATTATCTTCTGTTTATCGATATGTTTTAATCAATATGGAAAATGATATTGTTAGTTTGGAAGAAGAAATAGAGTTTATAAAAAAATATATTGAAATTCTTCAAATTCGTTATGAAGATGGGCTAAATGTTAGTTATAATATTGATGAGAAGTTAAAAAAAAAGCGAATTATTCCATTGTCGTTACAATTACTTATTGAAAATGCAGTAAAACATAATTCTATTTATTCAGATAATCCTTTAAATGTATATATTTATACAGAAAATAATAAAATAATAGTTGAGAATAATATTATTAAGAAAACAACAATAATAGATTCTACTGGAGTTGGACTAAAAAATCTAAATCAAAAATATGATATTCTTTGTTCAAAGGATATTGAAATCATTAATGATAGTAAGAACTTTGTCGTAAAAATACCATTATTATGAAAGTAGCAATAATTGAAGATGAACCGCTAAGTCAAGAAGAACTAAAGGATTTATTAAATAAATATTTTCCTGAGCTTGACGTTGTTAAAATATTAAGTTCGGTTAAAGAAAGCATTGAATGGTTAAGCGAAAACACGGTTGACCTATTATTTATGGACATTCAACTAAAGGATGGTATTAGCTTTGAAATCTTTGAACATTTAGAAATTAAAACTCCTGTTATTTTTGTAACAGCCTACAATGAATATGCAATAAGAGCATTTAAAGAAAACTCTATTGGTTATTTACTAAAACCCATTATTGATGAAGATTTGATTCAGTCGGTTAATAAGTTCCTAAAAATAAACGATTTTGATTCATATATAAACAGAATAAACAAGATTATACCTAAATCGAACGAGAATAATTATAAAAATAGGTTTGTCATAAAATTAGGGGCAAAACTTATTGTTGTTGATGTAAATAATATTGCTTACGTCTATTCTTGTGATAGGAATAATTTCTTAATCACAAAAGACAATAATAAATATATTGTAGACTATACAATAGAAAATTTAGAATTTATGCTTGATCCAAAATTATTTTTTAAAGTATCAAGAAAATGTATTGCTTCAATTGAAGCAATTGATGAAATAATAAGATATTCGAACAGGTCACTTAAAATTGTTCTTACCCCCCAATGCGATATTGATATTTTTGTGGGTCGTGATAGGGTACATCATTTCTTAAAATGGTTGGATAAATAAATCTTTCTGCCATTTCATCCTAAAATTCCGACATTTCATACTAATTATATGGCATTCCATTATTTGCCTCTTCATTATAATAAGTCAATCTCATACCTTTGCCCTCAACTTATAGAAAAATAATATCTAAATATTTGGATCTATTTCTCAATATTTTGTGTTGTAACTTAAAGTAATACCATATTAAATAATTAAAAACAAAAACAAAATGAAACGATTTCTATTTTTTGCAATGGCAATTATGTTTTTTGTCATGCAAGGGTGGACACAAACCACATTAAATGAAAGTTTTGAAGGGTCAACATTCCCTCCAAATGATTGGACAGCAATCTCAACATCAGGTCAAAATGCCTGGGCGAGTTCTACAGTTATGACTCATACGGGAACAAAGAGTGCTTACTCTAGAAATGAAAGTTATGGATGCACAAGATGGTTAATCACACCAAAATTATCAGTAACTTCTAATAATGCCAATTTCTCATTTTGGCTTGCAACAAATTATTATTATGCAGGTGTAGATACAATTCAGGTTTTTGTTTCAACAACTGATAATCTTACTACCTCATTTACATCTGCCGCATTGCTTACTTTAACACAAAGGAATCTAACAACAGCTTGGACTCAATATAATGTTGATTTATCAGCATATACGGAACAAAATATTTATGTTGCAATTAAAGTAGTTGATAATGTAGGATCATCTATTTTTATTGATGATGTAACAGGACCAAATCTATTTGTTTCTTCATGTCATAAACCAACAAATGTTACTGTATCCAATATAATAGGTAATAATGCTCAAGTAGGTTGGACTGATGCAACAGGTTCTTTATGGAACGTTCAATATATGCTTGCTTCATCAAACAACTGGTCAAATGCACAAACCATGACAGGAATAACATCTAATTCTTGCACAATTACAGGATTAAATCCTACCTCAAGATATAAAGTTAGAGTGCAAAGTGATTGTTCTACTGAACAGAGTGAATGGACTACAGAAGTTCCTTTCTTAACGCCATGTGATGTAATTACATCTGAATCTCTTCCTTGGAGTGAAGGGTTTGAATCGACTTGGGATTCTGTTAATTTACCTGGTAATGCTACTGCTCCAAAATGTTGGATAAACATAAATGGTGCTAATTCAACTTATAAATGGGCTAGATCCCCTCTTGCAGGTTACACACATACAGGTCTCGGAACTGCAATAATGTATGTAGTTCCAAATAATTCTAATTTGAATTCAGATTGGTTAATAACTCCTATATTTTCTTTAACAGGAAATGAAATGATAAATTTCTGGACAAAAGCTTATTCTGCCACCTATCGAAATGATATATCATTATATATTTATGATGTAACAACAAATGGAGATTTATCTTCAGCTGCTGACACTTCAAATTTTGTAAGAATTTATGGCCCAGAAATTCAATCAAATTCATGGCTATTTCATGAAGTATATTTAAACTCTTATGTTGGTAATTACCGTATTGCATTTGTTAGAAATTCTTTACCTGGAGGTTTTTATTTTTGTTTAGATGATGTTTCTGTTTCAGAGATACCTACTTGTTTATATACCTATAATTTAACTTCAAGTCTTCGTTCTTCAACAGAAGTCGATTTAAATTGGATGCAAAATATAGATGTTAATGATGCTAATGGATGGCAGATGGTTTATGGTGAAGCTTCAACTTTTGATACTTTAAATACAGCAAATGCTATTACAATTACAGCAACAACACCAATGCCTTACACAATAACAGGATTAAATCCTCAAACAACATATAAATTTGCAGTTCGTCACAATTGTGGAGGTTTATTTAGCAATATTGTTACCGTAACAACACCAGCTCCTGAAACTCAACTACCATACTCAACCGATTTTGAAAATTCAACCGATAATTCTGGATGGACATTTATAAATGGAACTCAAACAAATCAATGGTTTATTGGATCTGCTACAGATACGTTAGGTACAAATTCTCTTTATATTTCTAATGATTTGGGAGTAACAAATGCTTATACTGCTGGAGGTACAGCTGGTGTATCGAAAGTATATGCTTACCGTGATTTTGCTGTTCCTGAAGGTGTTGGGGAACTTAAACTTAAATTTAACTGGAAAGCAAAGGGAAATAGCTATTTAAATGATTTCTTAAGAATGTATTGGGTACCTTTGGATGCAAATATCACAGCTGGGGATAACCCACGAAATGGGTTAGAAACATCTGCACAAATAGGGAACTATACAGGTGGTGAAGGACAGCAATATTTAGCAGATTCAATTTATTGGCAAACAAAAGAGATGTCTATAAATACTATTCAATTCCCTAATTTAGCAGGTAGAACATGGCGTTTATTAATTCATTGGAGGAATGCAAATTATCCTACTCCTATTCAACCTCCTGCTGCAGTTGATAATTTAAGTTTAGAAGTTATATGTTCTCGACCTTCTGCATTAGCTGATTCTGTTCCTACATCGAATTCTGTATACTTATATTGGAATGAAGCGGGTTCTGCAACAAATTGGATAGTTGAATACAAATCGTCATCTGATAATGAATGGTCTCAAGTTCAAACATCATCAAACCCTTATCTTTTATTAGGTTTAACCTCTGGCAGTTACTATCAAGCAAGAATGCGTTCATTATGTTCTTCAACTGATACATCTGATTATTCAAATACAATATCATTTGAAACGACATGTGTTAATTTAACTGTTCCAACAAATATAGAAACATTTTCTGAATCAGTACCTCCAACTCCTTGTTGGGAAAAAAAAGAAGGAATATTACCTGCAACGGGTAATGCAATTTTGAGTTTTGTAACATCTTCTTCTACTGGATGGCGTTGGAATTCAAATATAACTCATAATGCTAATGTTAGTGTATCTGGAACAAGTTGTAAATATTGGCTAATATCGCCATCTATTAGTTTGGGAGATGGAACAAATCTAGCACAATTAGAATTTGACGTTTTTTATACTGCATCATATAGTACTGATGCTGCAGGGACAAATGGAACTGATGATAGATTTGCAGTTGTAGTTTCAACTGATGATGGTTTGACATGGAATGCAACAAATGCAACAATTTGGTCAAATGCAACAGGAGCAACAAGAGTTCTAAATAATATCACAAATATTCCAACTCGTATAATATTACCTTTGTTTGATCCATCAACATCACTTTCATATACAGGAAATATTAAAATAGGGTTTTATGCAGAATCTACTACTTCAAATGCAAGTAATGCAATGCATATTGATAATTTTGAGGTAAGACCATATTCTACATGTCAACGTCCGACAAGTGTTTATGCGAATAATATAACAAATACAAGTGCTTCAATCACCTTTACAGGAAATGGTTCTCCTACAACATGGGAATATGTTTATGGTAATGCGTCTTTAATTACAGATCCTGTAAATGGAACAGCAATTTCAACAAACGATAATCCTTTTCAATTAACAGGCTTAACCCCACAAACACAATACAATGTTTGGGTACGTTCAGTATGTTCTGATGGTAATTCTGAATGGTCTACTTTATGTTCATTTGTTACAAAATCACAACCTGCAACCCTTCCATACATTTGTAATTTTGAAGATCCAATCGAAAATTTAGCTTGGAGATCATTATCGAATAGCGATAATAAATGGTTTGTAGGAAACTCTGTTGGCAATGGTAACTCAACAGGTGGAACAAAAGCAAATTACATTTCTAATGATAATGGATTGTCTTGGGCAATAACAACAGGTAGTTTCTATTCTTATACATACAGGGATATTGACTTTGGAACAGATACATCTTCATTTAATTTATCTTTTGATTGGAAATGCCAAGGAAATATTAGTTCTAATTATTTATACGCCGGATTATTAGTTTATTTAATAGATACATCTGATGTATTTACAGATTCTTATGGTTTCCCAACAAACCCTATTAAGAGTTTAGGTTCGTTTATTAATTATCCTACATGGCAATCTGCTCAATTAACTATTGATACTATTGCGGGAGTTAAAAGGTTGGCTTTTGTTTATATAAATAGACTTAATAATCAGGATTACACTCCACCATCTGCAATAGACAATGTTTCAGTAATTTCAGCAAATCAAACATTATGTTTTACTCCTACAGGCTTGGCGATATCAGATATTGCAGCAAATTCAGCAAATATCAGTTGGACAGCAGGAGGAAGTGAAATAAATTGGCAAATAACGACAGACATTACATCAACTCCTATTGATGTAAATAATACTCCTTTTTATCAACTAAATGGGTTAACTTCTAATACCAATTATACTGTCTATGTAAGAGCAAATTGTGGTAATGGTAGTTATTCTCCATGGGTATCCCAAACATTTACAACTACAACACCTCCTTATCAATTGCCAACTGTTACAACAGCACAGCAAATAGGTACAACCCAAACTTCAACAACATTAAATGGTTCTTACATAGAAGGTACAAATCCAATTTTAGTTAAAGGTTTCCAATGGAAACAATCAAGTGCAAGTTCATGGACTACAGTTTCTGTTTCTACAGGTACAACTCCATTTATATATGCTTTAAATGGTTTAGTCGCAAGTACTCAATACGACTTTAGAGCTTATGTAGAAACATCCTTAGATACAACCTATGGAACAACATTACAATTTACAACTCTTGCAAATACCCCACCAACAGTAACAACAACACCAATAACAAATATAACTCAAACCACAGCTACATTTAATGGAACAATAGCACAAGGAACAGAGCCAATTCAAGCAAGAGGTTTTGAATATAAATTAACGACTACATCAACATGGGTAGGAGCAATTGATGTTTCTGCATCTGGAATAGCAACAATATCAGCAAATGCAACAGGATTAACAGCAAGTACTCAATATGATGTAAGGGCTTATGTTCAAACTGCAAGTGGAAGAACTTATGGTAATGTAGAAAACTTCATAACACAAGGATTGTCAACTCCACCAACAGTTACAACTAATACAGTTATAGGATTAACACAAACAACAGCTACATTGAATGGAACAGTAATAGCTGGTACTGAAACAATTTCGAATCAAGGTTTCGAATGGAAGTTAGCAAGTGCAAGTGCTTGGAATACACAACCTGCAACTGGTATAAATCCAAGCTATCAACTAACTGGATTAACTGATAATACTGCTTACCAATACAGAGCTTTTGCAACTACTGCTACTAATACTTACTATGGTACAACTCAAAACTTCTCTACATTAGCTATTGTTCCTCCAACTGTAACAACTAATACAGTTTCAGGATTAACACAAATAGGAGCTACTTTATATGGAACAGTTACACCAGGAACAGCACCAATCTTATCACAAGGATTTGAATGGAAAGAAACAAGTGCAACAACATGGACAGTACAATCAGCAACAGGAACAACAATAACTTATACACTACAATCATTAACTCCAAATACATCATACACATACAGAGCCTTTGCTATGACTTCAACAGATACAGTTAGAGGTATAGATATTAGCTTTACAACCCTATCAATAGTTACTCCAACAGTTGCAACAAGTGCAGCAACATCAGTTGCTCAAACTTCAGCAACCTTAAATGGAACAATTACAGCTGGTTCTGAACCAATAACAGCAAAAGGTTTTGATTGGAGAGTAGTAGGAACAACAACATGGAATAATCAACCAGTAACTACAGGTGCATTAACATATAATTTATCTGCATTAACAGCTAATACTTCTTATGAATACAGAGCTTATGCTACAACTACAACTACAATCTATGGTTCTATAGTTCCATTTACAACTCTTCCAAATACAGTAACACCACCAACAGTAGTAACTCTACCAGCTGACCCAATCAATGACAGAAGTGCAACCCTACGCGGAACAATAACCGCAGGCAGTGAAGCAATCACAAATCAAGGATTTGAATGGAAGGCAGTAAATGGAACTACATGGACACCAGTAACCGTAGTACCAGTTAATGATACCATAATATATCAACTAACCGGCATAGAACCAGAAACCAACTATGAATTTAAAGCCTTTGCAACTACAGCAACTATAACAGAATATGGCACAACCCAAACCTTCTTAACCTTAGGCATAAGTGAAATAGATGGTAGCGTAATAAGTGTAATTATGTATCCAAACCCAGCCAGCCAAGAAACTAAATTAGTAGTAACAGGCTTACAAGGCGAAGTAAAGATTACCATTAGTGACGTACAAGGCCGCATAATAAGCACCATCAATACCAAAGCAAACAACAATAAGGTAGAAGAAACCATAAATGTAAGTGATATGGCAAATGGCGTATATTATGTAAGACTACAAAATGAACAAATAAATAGAACCCAAAAGTTAATAGTAAAATAATAACCAGAAGGTACTATTTAAAATAAATAGACAACTAAACACGAAGTGACTACCTCAAAAGGGTAGCCACTTTTTTTGTTCCTTAATTTACTAACTCTTCGTTTTATTTTACCCAAATAAGGTTTTTATTTTCTATCTCATTATCTCAATAAAATCAAGTTTAATCAAAAATAAACGGGATATAATTAAAAATATAAGGGACATAAATAAAAATATATAGGACATAATCAAAAATATAAGGGACTTATTTGAAAATATAAGGGATATATTTTTAATTATGATTGATGTTTTTCAGGCTTAATTGAATAAGCTTCTCTACTTCTTTTTAGAAAAGTCCTACAATGTTTCCGTCATTATCAATATCTATATTTTCTGATGAAAGAAATTCAGTGTATATGTAAAGAAAATTGGGATTTTCTTTACATGTTTTCTCGATATGTAAAGAAAATCGAAAATTCTTTACATGTTAAAGTATATTGGAGGATATAGGTTCATATATTAATTACAGAATAAATATTTAATGTTAGTTCAATATCTTAATGATTTTGTCTTTATATTTGCAGTAATTAAAAAAGGATTATTCAAATTTTATATTCAAGTTTAGTTTCGAAAGCTAGTTTGAATAATGTATTGATAAAAAAAGTTATTGAAAAATATTTAATATGAAATACGAGATACCAAAATTACCTTTTAATTTTGACGTTGAGACTAAGGCAGTTCTTAAACAAACTATTGAAGCTAACCGTAGGTTAGCTGAATTGAAAGGAGTGGTTAAGTCTATGCCTAATGCATCAATACTAATTAATACTTTAGCTTTACAAGAAGCCAAAGATAGTTCGGCTATTGAAAGTATAATCACAACTCATGATGAACTATATAAAGCAGAGTTATTTGTTCAGCATATTACTTCCCCTGCAGTAAAAGAGGTACAAACATATGCAGATGCTCTTAAGAAAGGTTTTGATATGGTGAAAAGTAATAATCTACTTACTAATAATACAATAATTGAAATATAGGAATATAAAACTTAATCAAGCAGGCTTTAGAGTAACACCAGGAACAATACTTAAAAATGAACGTACTCAAGAAACTGTATATGAACCACCTCAAACTATCGATGAAATTAATGGTTATATGAAAAATCTTGAATTATTTATTAATGATAATTCAATTAGTGATCTTGATCCAGTAATAAAAATGGCTATTATTCATCATCAATTTGAAAGTATACATCCTTTCTCTGATGGTAACGGACGTACTGGCCGTATTATTAATATTTTATTTCTTGTTAAACAAAGACTTTTAGATTTGCCAGTATTGTATCTTAGTAGATTTATTATAAAAAATAAAGGAGAATATTATAGATTATTGCAGGAAGTTAGAGATACAAATGATTGGGAAAATTGGTTGCTTTTCATGCTTAAAGGTGTTGAAGAAACAGCAATAGAAACAATAAATATAGTTGAAGGAATTAAAAAATTGATGCAGGAGAATAAATATATTCTGCGAGAAAAGTTAGGAAAAATTTATTCTCAAGATTTACTAAATAATTTATTTAAGCATCCTTATACAAAGATTGAATTTGTAATGCAAGAACTTTCTGTTAGTAGACCTACGGCAACATCTCATCTTAATAAGTTGATAGATATAGGTATTTTAAAAAAATTAAAATTAGGAAGAGAAAATTTTTATGTAAATACAAAATTATATGATTTATTGGCAAATGCTTTTCATATTGAAAATAATAACAATATTGATTCAATTGATTCAATTGATTCTAATGGTTAAAATGTAAAGAAAATGGAGGTTTTCTTTACACGTTTATTGGATATGTAAAGAAAATCGGAAAATCTTTACACGTTGTTATAAAAAATAGGGGAAGAACATTAGTTTTTCCCCTATTTTTCTTTATTTAAGACTTCTCTTTTAGAAAAGTCCAACAATATTTCCGTCATTATCAATATCAATATTCTCTGATGAAGGGATTTCTGGAAGGCCAGGCATTAGCATCATTTCTCCTGCAATTGGGACAATAAATCCTGCTCCAGAAGAAATTTCAACATCTCTAACCTTAAATGTAAAGTCCTTTGGTCTTGCTCTAAGATTTGGGTCATCAGAAATTGATTTTTGAGTCTTGGCCATACATATTGGCAAAGAAGAAAGTCCTAATTCATTTATATTCTTCATTTCAGAACATGCTTTTGAAGAAAATTCAACTTTCTTAGCTCCATAAAGTTTCATTGCAATTGTTGTTACTTTATCCTCAATTGAAGATTCCTTATCATATAGGAAATTCACTTCTTCTTTTGTTTGAATGTTTTTCTCAATTTCTTTTGCAATTTCAATTGCTCCTTGAGAACCTTTTGCCCAAACCTCCAAATCAAAAACTTTTACTTCTAATGATTGGCATGATTGCTTAACAAAATCTATTTCTTCTTGTGAATCATTGGCAAACTTGTTGATTGCAACAATTGGAGTAAGTCCAAAGAGTTTTATGTTTTCAATGTGTTTTTCAAGATTTTCAATTCCTTTCTTTACAGCTTCAAGATTTTGCTCTCCAATTTGCTTAACACCAACTCCTCCATGGTAACGTAAAGCACGAATTGTTGCAACCAAAACTATTGCATCTGGTCTAAGTCCTGACTCTCTACACTTAATGTCTATAAACTTTTCTGCTCCCAAGTCAGCAGCAAAACCAGCTTCAGTTACAACAATATCCGAAAGGCTCATACCCATTTTAGTTCCAATAATTGTGTTTGTTCCCTGAGCTATATTTGCAAAAGGTCCTCCATGAATAATGGCAGGTGTTCCTTCTGTTGTTTGAACCAAATTTGGTTTAATTGCATCTTTCAACAAAGCAGCCATAGCTCCATGCACTTTCAAATCTCTTGCAAAGATTGGCTTTTTCTCGTAGGTGTATCCAATAAATATATTACCCAATCTTTCTTTTAGGTCTTCAAGGTTTGAACTCATACAAAGAATTGCCATTACCTCAGAGGCAGCAGTAATCTTAAATCCACTCTCACGAACAACTCCATTTGCACTTCCTCCCATTCCAATAACAATATGTCTTAGTGAGCGGTCATTCATATCCATTACCATTGGCCAGCGTATTGTTCTTGGGTCAATGCATAGATTATTTTTCTTGCTTTGAACATTATTATCAATTATTGCTGATAGCAAGTTGTGAGCTTTTTCAATAGCAGCAAAGTCTCCAGTGAAATGAAGGTTAATATCTTCCATAGGTACAACTTGAGAGTATCCACCACCTGTTGCTCCACCTTTTACTCCAAACACTGGACCAAGAGAAGGCTCACGAAGAACAACTGTTGCCTTTTTCCCAATTGCATTTAAAGCCATTGAAAGGCCAATTGAAACTGTTGTTTTTCCTTCTCCTGCAGGGGTTGGAGTAATGGCTGTTACCAAAACTAATTTGGATTTTTTTATTTTTTCTTCATCTATCAAGTTTAAAGGCAATTTAGCCTTATATTTACCATAATATTCAATATCTTCTTTGTGTATATTTAGTTTTGAAGCAATATCTTTTATATGCAGCATTGAATATTCATGTGCAATTTCTAAATCTGTTTTCATATCTTTTTTATGTTTAGTATATGAATATACAACTACAAATAATTGTTTTTATTGCAAGAGAATTAATTCTTTAAGAAATAATATTTTTAAAAATGGTTTTCAAGATGACACAAAAAAAGGGAACAATACAATTATGTATTGCTCCCATTCCAATTATTATGGTTGTTTAATTTTCTGAGAAGGGATTAGATTAGTTTTGCTAATCTTTCAGCCAAATCACAAACTCTGTTAGAGTATCCGTTTTCGTTGTCATACCATGAAACAACTTTCACCATGTTTCCTTCAAGAACCATTGTAAGTTTTGAATCGAAGATTGATGAATGAGGATTTCCAAGTATGTCACAGCTTACAATTGGATCTTCAGTGTATTCTAAAATACCTTTCATAGGTCCTTGAGCTGCTTCTTTCATCGCTGCATTGATTTCTTCTTTAGTTACAGTTTTTTCAAGTTCAACTGTTAAGTCAACAACAGAACCATCTGGAGTTGGAACTCTCATTGATAAACCATCAAGTTTTCCTTTTAATTCAGGAATAACTAAACCTACAGCTTTTGCTGCACCTGTTGAAGTTGGGATGATTGAAACTGCAGCTGCTCTTGCTCTACGAAGATCTTTGTGAGGAAGATCTAATATTTGTTGGTCGTTAGTATAAGAGTGAACAGTGTTCATTAAACCTCTTTTAACTCCAAATTTATCGTTAAGAATTTTTGCAACTGGAGCTAAACAGTTTGTTGTACAAGAAGCGTTAGAAATACAAGTCATTTCTTTTGTAAGAATATTATCATTTACTCCCAAAACCACTGTTGCATCAACATCTTCTGCCTTATCAGCTGGAACTGTTAAAATAACTTTCTTTGCTCCTGCTTTTATATGTTTTCCCATTTTTTCTTTGTTGCGGAAAATACCAGTTGACTCAATAACTATGTCAATTCCTAACTCTCCCCAAGGAAGATTTTCAGGATCTTTTTCTGCAAAGACTCTAATCTTTTTTCCGTTTACCACAAGGTATTCACCTTCTGCATAAACTTCTCCATTGAAACGACCATGAACAGAGTCGTATTTTAATAAATGTGCAAGGGTTGTTGCGTCAGTTAAGTCGTTTATTGCTACAACTTCCAAGTTGTTTTTAGATTGAATGTTTCTGAAAGAGATTCTTCCGATACGTCCAAATCCATTAATTGCTATCTTTACCATTTCAATTTTGATTTATTTGATTAATAGATATTATTAATTTCTTCAATTACTTATTGAACTGCAAAGTTAGAACTAAAAATCGAGTTAAGAAAGTTTTTATCTTGATTTTTATTATTTTATATATCCAAACGGATAGTAATAGAATGACTTAAAGCCTTTGTATATTAGATACCCTGAGTTATCTTTCTAAAGATTGTTTCCAGACTTTGTCCAGAGGCTAAATGTTTGGTATTATCATCTGCAACAACTTGTCCGTTATTGATTATAATTGTTCTACCGCAAACAGCTTCAACCTCTTGCATAATGTGAGTAGATAATAAAACAGTTTTATCTTTACCAGCATTTTTAATTAAATCTCTAACCTCAACCAATTGATTAGGGTCTAAGCCAGAGGTTGGCTCATCGAGAATTAAAACTTCAGGATCGTGAATCATTGCTTGAGCAATACCAACTCTTTGACGATATCCTTTAGAAAGTGTTCCAATTTTTTTGTTCACTTCCTTTGTTAGTCCAGTCATCTCAATCATTTGTTCAATTCTTTCTTTCTTTTGTTTTCCCAAACCATGAACTCCTGCAATGAAATCAAGAAACTCTCTAACATACATATCCAAATAAAGTGGATTTTGCTCAGGAAGGTAACCAATTTTCTTTCTAACATCCATTGGATTGTCAAAAATATCGTACCCGCACACCTTCACATTTCCTTTTGTTGGAGGTATAAAACAAGTGATTATTTTCATCATTGTGCTTTTACCAGCACCATTTGGACCTAAAAGACCAACAATTTCTCCTTTGTTTATTTCTAATGAAACATTATCTAAAGCCTTTTGTTCATTGTAAACCTTACTAAGGTTTTGTATTGATATAGACATATTATTCTATTTTTGTAACAAGCTGCGAAATTAAAATAAAAACTGTACTTTTGCAAATTATAATATTTTTATTGATGAAAATTACAGCAAAAGAGAACATATCTTTACTTAAATTGATTTTGGAAACCTTCCCCGAAGTATCTGTTTCAAAGGCTAAGAAGATGATAATTTATGGCTCAATCTCATATAAGGAAGCCATTATTAAAAGTCCTGAATATATTGTGGGCAAAGGAGAATCTGTTGAATATACTAAATATTCTGGAGGAAGTCATATTGCAAGAGAAAAAACAGATGTACCAATTCTTTATGAGGATGAATACCTTATTGCAGTAATTAAATCCTCAGGAGTAAATGTTGACGCAAGTCCTAATGAGAAAGTAAAATCTCTTTATGCTCTAACCAAGAGTTATGTTAAGAGGAAATGGGGAATGAGACAAAATTTATTTATTGTTCATGAGCCACAAGGTGATGAAGCAGGAATTTGCATATTTGCCAAAACAAAGAAAGCTCAAGAAACACTAAAGAGAAATTTTCATCTTTCAAAGAGAGAGTATAATGCAATTGTTTCTGGTAAACCAAAGCATAAGAATGATAAATTAAACCTTTGGTTAAAGAGAGGAAGCAAGAATAGAATATTTCTTGAAAAACCTCAAACAGAAGGAGCTGAACTATGTGTGATTAAGTATACAACAGTTGAGAATTATGACAACTATACCCATATAGTTATTAATCCCGAAACCTATTTCCCATTGCAAATTCGTTTTATTTTATGTCATATTGGAAATCCAGTTGTTGGAGATTCTCGTTTTGGAGTTAGACAAGTGTCTGCTAACTGGTTAAAAATGTATCTTACTAAAATAGAACTTCAACATCCTGCAACAGGAAAGAGATTAAAAATAGAAACTTCACTTCCAAATACATTTATGAAAGTAAATTTACCTATTTTTGCACCCTCAAACGAAAAGAATATAGAAATAGAAAATAAGGAAGAAGACCAATAATAAAGAATACTTTTATAGTTTATTAGGTCTTCAAATTTCAATAAAACGGAGAGTTGTCCGAGTGGTTGAAGGAGCGCGCCTGGAAAGTGCGTAAAGCTCAAAAGGCTTTCAAGAGTTCGAATCTCTTACTCTCCGCAAAAAAATCTGAAAATATTATAATTTATTCTCCTTTAAGAGTTTCAATTATCTTTTGAGAAAGGAATAATGCAAGTTTATAATAAGATTCAACTGTCCAACCTGCAACATGTGGTGAGAAAACTGCATTTGGCATTTGAAGAAGTTCAATCAATTCTTGAGGAATATTGTTATCTGAACATAATTCTGAACTAAAGGCTTCATATTCCAAAACATCTAAACAAACTCCCAAAACCTTACCTTCTTTTAGTTTATCAACCAAATCCTTTGTCTTAACAACTTTCCCTCTTGAGGTATTAATCAGGTATATAGGTTTTTGGAATTTTGAAAGAAAGTCCTTCTCTAACATATATTTTGTTTCATCTGTTAGAGGAACGTGAAGAGAAAGAATATCAGATTCCTTGAATATTGTTTCAAGTGAAACTTCATTAGCAAACTGATTAGAATAGTTAGTTTTGTATTTATCGTAGGCTATTACTTTGCAATCAAATCCCATCAGTCTTTGAGCAAAAGCATTTCCCATATTTCCATAACCAATTAATCCAACTGTCTTCCCTTTAATTTCCAAACCCCTATTATCTTCTCTTTTCCATATACCTTTTCTAACTTGATGGTCTGCAATTGAAAGTTTATTGAAAAGACATAAAAGCATTGCTAAGGCATGTTCTCCAACAGCATCACGATTTCCCTCAGGAGAATTAAGGCATTTAATACCTCTCTTTTCAGCATAATCAATATCAATTGCATCCATTCCAGCACCAACTCGAGCAATACATTTTAATTTAACAGCCTTATCAATAACTTCTTTGTCAATTAAAATTTTGCTTCTAACTACTACAACCTCATAATCTCCAATTTCTCTTAAAATATCTTCTCTTTGGTAATCTGGCTTAAGTACAACTTCAATTCCAGCTTCCTTTAAATTATCAATTAATACTCTATGAGTTGTGTCAATTATTAATGCTTTCATCTTTGTAATTCTTTATATTGATTAACGTATTCAATAAAATCTTCAATATCTCCATTAAATGTATTCAAATCAACCTTACCTTCAATTCCATCAACCTCTCCCTTATGCGAATATTGCCAAAGTGTCCAATGTTTATTGTCTGGCTCGGAGCAAATCCTACAAATCCAAATTTCATAATCGTCAAAATACCCTTTAATATAGTCATTATAGCTTTCCAAATTGGTATAGATTATGGGTTTTACAAAATAGTTCTTTTCAATTTCAATTAAATAGTTTTTTATTTCAATTCTAATTTGATCAACCTTTGAAAAAGATAAATAATTACCATGACGCTCAACATCCAAAACAGGAGGGAGGTCTAAGTTTTCAATAGACACTTGATTAATAAAGTTCTGAGCTTGTTCTTTTCCTGAAGTTCCAAAACGGAAGAAATGATACGCTCCAACCAAAATTCCATTATCCTTTGCATTAAGATAATTTGTCTTATATCTCTTATCAACAAAATCACCTCCTTCAGTAGCCTTTAAATATGCAAAATCAATACCATCCTCTTCAACTTTCTCCCAATCAATTTCATCTTGATGAGAAGAAACATCAATACCAAAAACAGTATACTTTTTATCGTCAATCCTTACTCCCTCACATTCATAATAGCTCTTGTAATAGTCCTTAATGTTATTAAATGAAAAATAAGCAATGAAAGATAGTATTAGAACTATTCCAATAGTTAATAACCACCATTTTAATATTTTCTTATTTTTCTTTTTCATATTTACCTCCAATTAAATATAGGGGAAAGACTATTTCTTATCTTTTATGAATTGATTCTTGTTTTTGAAATAAGGTCGTAGTGTTTCTATGCTTTGTCTAAATTGTTTTTTTATAAATTGATTCTCTGTTTTATCTTGATTAACGTTAAATGAAATAGAATCTGTTTCAATATTAAAATCTGTTTTCTTTAATTGCTCAATAGTTTTTATTGAAATATCCTTTTGTAAAAGAGCAATGAAGGAAGAGAAATTAGAATCCTTAACTAAGAAAATATCATCAAATCCAAGAACTTGATCTTCTCTATAATTATAAAGAATGGTGAAGTAGTCCTTAATTGTATCTTCGCTTGCGAAACAAGTAGTTTTCTTAATCAAACAACTATAAAAATAATCATCATAAAGGATAAAATAAGTAGGTCGAATTTCAATAAAGTTTTTACCCTCAATTTTTCCTTTTGAATTTCTTTTCTTAACCTCATTTACAAAAGTCTGCATCTGAGAACCAATACTCTTTTCAATAGGTTTAACATTTATTTCATTTTCTTTAACTCTGCTGATTGGAAAAAGCAATCCTCCATAAATATCATTAACAGTGTCTTTAATATTGTAACCACTCAAACCAAAAATCTCTGGCATATAGTAGTTTTCCTTAACCTCATATTTTGTTATTTTAACATCCTCTTTACCTTTCTTATTACATGAAAAAAACAAAATTGAAAGGGAAGATATAATTGCAATTGAAAGAGTTAATTTTTTATTCATATTTCTTTTAAGCTCTATAATTTATAATTCACAATTTGGATCATATTCATCTAATTTGTTGCTCCAAAGATATTTTCTGGTCTCTTTAACAATTACTCCTGAAAGCAAAAGCACGGAAATCAAATTAGGTATTGCCATTAGTGCATTCATTGTATCGGAAATATTCCAAACTAAATCAAGATTCATAACAGCTCCAACAAAAACAATAACGACCCAAGTTAATCTATAGTATATTATTGTTTTTTTGCCTCCTAAATATTCAAGTGCTTTTTCTCCATAATAGCTCCATCCCAGTATTGTAGAAAAAGCAAAAGTAATAATGCTAATATTTAAAAATAGATTACCCACATAAGGTAATTTTGAAAATGCTTTCTGAGTAAGAAGAGCAGTTTGTGAAGCATCAATATCAGGATAAGCAACAACAGAGCTAACAATAACCAATCCAGTTAGAGCACAAACCACAACGGTATCCCAAAAAGTTCCTGTTGAAGAAACCAATGCTTGACGAACACTATTGCGTGTTTGTGCAGCAGCAGCAATGATTGGAGCAGAACCTAAACCACTTTCATTGGAGAAAAGACCTCGAGCAATTCCATATCTTGCAGCCATCATAACAGTACCTCCAACAAAACCTGCACCAGCAGCATGAGGAGTAAATGCTGATTTAACAATTAAAATTATGGCTTCATCCAAGAAATTCCAATTCATAATTAGAATTGCAATACAGCCAATAATATAAAATATAGACATAAAAGGAACCAAGCTTCCACATACCTTAGCAATTCCTTTCACTCCAAAGAAAATTACTAAAATAACCAACAAAACTTCAACAATTCCTGTTGCATAATGAGGAATATCATAAGATATAAATAAACAATCTGCAATAGCTTTCGATTGAACTCCATTTCCTATACCAAAGGAAGCAAATACGGTAAAAACACAAAACAGAACAGCAAGCCATTTTAAACCTAAACCCTTTTCAATAGCATACATAGGTCCGCCTAACATTTTTCCATCTTTAGTCTTTTCTCTATACTTAACAGCAAGCAAGCCTTCGGAATACTTTGTAGCAATTCCCAAAACTCCAGTTAGCCAACACCACAAAACAGCGCCAGGACCGCCCAAAGAAACAGCAGTTCCAACTCCAATAATATTGCCAATACCAATGGTTGCAGCCAATGCAGTCATTAAAGCTCCAAACTGAGAAACATCCCCTTTTGAGTTTTTGTCATTTGTGAAAGAAAGCTTAATTGCTTTAAAGATTTTTAATTGAGGAAATCTTAGTCGTATGGTCATAAAAATATGAGTGCCAAAAAGAAGAATAATCATTGGCCATCCCCACAAAAACCCACTAAGTGCAGAGAAAAAAGATTCTAATTGTTCCATAAAAGAAAATAGTTTTGATTATACAAATATTTCTAAAGTGTACAAAAGTAATAAAAAAGGCAACCTAATATATAAGTTGCCTCAAAAAAATCATTTCTTTTTTAATCTTTTTTCTTTCTTTAGAGCATTGTCTATAATGTACAATATTTGACCATTAACACTTCTAAACTCATCCGAAGCCCATTTTTCAATAGCTTCCATTGTTTCAGCGTCCAATCTCAAAAGAAAACTCTTTGAATTCTGTTCTTTCTTACCCATCAACTTTTCCCTTTCTTATATAATTTATTAAGAGCTTCTTCCAAAGAATTAGGAGAATGAGTACCAATCATAATCTTAGTACCATCTTTCAAAATAAGTTCCAAACCATTATTTCCCGAAACGGTATAACAAATATTACTTTTAACTTGAACCCTAAAATTGCGAAAACGCAATCTATTTCTTTTAACTCCCCATCCTCCAAATTCAATTAAAGGATTATATCTCCTAACCTTTGCCGATTCAATACTCTCCCAACTAAAAAACTTATACTTAAGATGAAAAGGAAAGTACATCACATACACACCCTCATCATTAATATAAGTTTGAAGATAGCTAAGCAAAAGCACACTCGAAAAAATAATAACAAATAAAGTAACAATAATTAACATAGTATTGCTCATAGGATTATCACCAAAAGCCCTTCCATAACCAACCTGCATAATAACCCCAACAATAAACATTAAATCCAAACCAATCATAAGCAACCATTTCCACCATGATTTCTGGTATTGTCTTTCATTAAACTCAATCAATTGAACCCTTGCCATAACTCAATTTTTTACTTAAATAATAAACTAAACCCTATTGATAAAGAGTTCCAGTATTAACAACTGGCTTAGCCTGTTCATCAGCACAAAGCACCACCAATAAATTGCTAACCATTGCAGCCTTCTTGTCATCATCAAGCTCAACAATCTCTTCACTTGAAAGTTTATCTAAAGCCATCTTAACCATCGAAACAGCACCCTCAACAATCTTTTCACGAGCAGCAATAATTGCAGAAGCCTGTTGACGACGAAGCATAACAGCAGCAATTTCAGGAGCATAAGCCAAATAATTAATTCTTGCCTCCACAACTTCAATACCAGCAAGGAATAACCTTTTGTTCAATTCAATTTCAAGCTTATCATTAACCTCTTCACCACCAGAACGCAAAGTAATATCATCGTCAATTTCATTATTATCATAAGCAAACTGACCAGCAATATTTCTTAAAGCAGCATCACTCTGAATGGCGACAAACTGTTGATAAGAATTCATCCTCTCATTCATTTTCGATTGAGCATCGGTCTTATTGTCAATATCAAACATAACCTTATAAGTATCCTTAATTCTCCAAACCAAAATAAGACCAATCATAACAGGATTACCCTTTTTATCATTAACCTTAATAGGCTCAATGTCTAAATTCCTTGCTCTAATAACAAGTTTTTTCTTAACATAGAAAGGATTAACCCAAAAGAAACCATTTTGCTTCATAGTACCCTTATACTTGCCAAAGAAAATCATTACTCTGGCCTCATTTGGTTCAATCATAACAAAACCAATAAGAGAAAACATAAGTATTGTAAACAATACTAATTCACTTACAATAATCCAACCCTCGTTGCCCTCAAACTTAGTTGCAACGAAAATCATAGCAGCAATAATAATAATTTGGATAAGAATCATAAAAAAGCCCGAAACCCTAAGACCATTAAACTCTTTTTCTTGTGTGTTCATTTTACAATAATTTTTTAGTTATAAATAATATCATTTTGATATTGCAAAGATATATAAAATATTTTTTCACTTGCAAGAAATAAGAGAAAAAATTAAGAATTATTTTGTATTCTAAAAATAAAATAATACATTTGCAGGAAAATAAATTATACATATTATGAATAAATTATTTCTCTTTTTTATTTTATCTATTAGCTTTATAAATTATGCATTTTCTCAAAGCTTAACTTCAACAAATACAACTTATAATTCTACAATAATTTCTTTTCCTAATTCAGAAGGAGAGAATTTAAATATTCATGTTTTTACTAAATCAGCTGAAGATACTATTGCCCTTTTTGAAAATTTTTCTCGTTTTCCAATTACAAATAGTGGAAATCTTTATAGTGCTTATTATACATATTTGAATTTGCCTTTTTCTTACACCAATAATATAGGTTTTCGGGGACGTAATTTTTATAATAATAATGGTGATAGTTGTTCTTTTGGTTTATATGGAGGTTTGGTTACTCCTTTCTTGAATTTATCTAAATCAGAAGGTAATTATAAATTAAGGTTTTCAATTAAAAATACTTCTACTTCAAGTGTAAATTATTTAAGTATATATCAATCCGATAGTTTAGGAAATTTTCCTTCTAATTCTTCTACGGTTTCAGTTAATAAAAACTCATCTAAAATTTATGATACCATTTTTTCAAGTGGAAATTCAAATTGTAAGATAAAATTTTATTCAAATACATCTCAAAATTTAATTATTGATGATTTATCTGTTTCTTATGCTTATATAATAAAAACGCCAATACCATCTTCTCCATTTTCTTCTAATACAAATTCATTACAAATATCATCTTTAAAACCTAATACTATTTATCATTGTTTTATTGAGGGGAGAACAGATACTATTTCTTTTACAACTCTAAAACAGGCTACAATTAATAATGTAATTGATATTTCTCCAAATTCAGCAAAACTTAATTTCTCTTCTTCAGATAATAATTCAAATAGACAAATAATTATTAAGAAGAAATCTAATGGCACAAATATTTTTGCAGATGATTTATTTATTTCTGAATATACTACAGCAGATACATATAATAGAGCTATTGAAATATATAATGGTACAGGCAGGGATATTTGTTTGGGTGATTATTCAATAAAGTATCATTTAGCTACAGGAAATGCAAGAATTTCTCCATTATCATTTTTAGATACGATAAAAGCTAATCAATGTTTTGTTTTAATGGAATCTCTGAAGAATATTAATGTTTCAAATGAAGGAGTTTTTTGTAAAGATACGATATTAAAAGGTCAGTTTTTATTTAATGGTGATGATGCAATAGCTTTAATGAAAAATGGTGAGTATGTTGATATATTTGGTTGCTTAGGAGAAAATCCTGGAATAAATGGATGGACTTCTACAGGGATTCAAACCTCAAAAACAACTTTAAGACGTAAATCAAATGTTAGCAAAGGCGTAAATGTTAATCCTACGAGTGGTTTCCCAACGCTGAATTCTCAGTGGAATATGATAGGAGTTGTGAATACTACAACACCTCCGTCTAATAATTTTGCTGATTTTGGGAAGCATACTATGGATAATGCTTTTGGGAATGTTGATAGTTTGGCAAAAATTGAGAATATATCTAATTCAGATACTTCTTCCATTTTGGAAAATCTTGAAGAAGATACTTACTATGAAGCAACATTATTATTTATTAATGGAAATGATAGTGTATATTCAAATAGTGTTTTGTTTCAAACGGGAGTTAATTCTCAAAGACTAACTAATGGCTCTTGGGATGATGCAAATTGGTCTAAGAGAAAACCGACAAAAATTGATAATGCAATTCTTCTTAATAATCAAATCTTAAGAATTGATAATGGAACTAATGCAGAATGTTATAATTTAATTATTAAAGACACTCTAAATCAAAATAGAGCTTCTTTTATCAATAATGGTAATTTGAATGTATTAAGTAAAACAATTATTGAATCATATTTTAAAGGTTATACTTTTAATAATAATGGATGGAATTTATATGGTTTGCCAATTAAATCTTCTTCAAGTACTCAAGATTCAATTGGATCAATCTATTTTAATATATCTGCAAATGATGATTTATATTATTGGAAAGAGGATTTTGAAACAGAAGGGATATGGATGAATTGGAAGTATGTATCAAACGCTAGTGATTTTTTTGTTGATTGTAGAGGATACTTGGTAAGTTATGAAAATGATAAATTATTGAAATTTTATGGAGAATTAAATAATGAAAATTCTTATTCGCTTTTGAGTAATGCGTCTTTATCCTCTCCAATCATTCAAAGGGGTTGGCATTTATGTAGCAATCCTTATCCTTTTTATATTAAATTAAATCAACTTCAAAGGACAAACGTTTCTCTTCCTTCATTATTGGATAATAATACTTCAAATTACCTTCCATTGCTCCCTACTGATTCAATTCCTCCTTTCTCAGGTTTTATGGTTCAAGTTGGTGATTTAAATAACAACTTAACAATAAATAAAACTGTTTCTGAATCAAAAAATACTGAAGATTTCTCTGTCATTAACTTAAATGTATCTTCTTCTGAGGGTAATGATAAGACTTATCTTATAATTATTGATAGTGCTAGTTTGGGATATGATATCGATTATGATAATAGGAAACTTAGTGGTTGGTCTCAAAGTCCTGAAATATCAACTAAATATGGTAATGATATTTTTTCTTTAAACTCGATACCACAAATTGAAGATAGTTTAATAATAGATATTGGATTTGTGGCCAAAACAGAAGATAACTATAATATAAGATTGGATTTTGATTCCATTGATCAATATTATAAAATTTCACTTTTTGACAAAGCTACTAATGTTGAATTAATCAACTTTAAAAATGATAGTGTTTATAGCTTTTATTCAAATTCTATAGCCTCTCAAGATAAATTTCAACTCAAAATCTACAGAAACCAATTGTCAAATGAAGAAATAAAAACTAAAAATGATAATATTTCACTGAATCAATCAGAAGATAAAGTAAATGTAATTTCTTCATCTAAGATATTGAGCCTTGAATTAACAAATGTAAGAGGTCAAAAAATAAATAATAATGTTAATTCCAATTCAATAAATATAAATCAAAAAGGAATATTTATTCTAAAGATCAAAACACAACATAAAACTTATATAAGAAAAATTATAAACCTATAATTTCAGAATGATTAATTAATCATTCTGAAATTAAGGAATAAATAAAATCATTAAAGTGAAAAATTAAATTAATAATCAAAAAACTATTTTTCTATGAATCAAAAAATAAAAATTATCTTCTTTTTAACTCTTATTTTAATTTCAATTTCATCTTTTTCTCAACCTACTCCTCCTGAAAATCATGGGAATAATGTTAATTCTGCTCCTTCTGGAGGGGCTCCAGTTGGTACTGGTACTGGGTTGCTTTTGGCTTTAGGTTCTGTTTATACTTCTGTAAAGGTGTACCAAAGCCATAAAGGGGATAGGGGTTAGGTTATTTCCTTCTTCTTTTCTTAGCTTTTTGAGTGTTTTTGCCAAAGTATTTACCTATATCGAAACGTAATGTTGTTTCAAGAAAGAATGGATGATATTTGAAAGTTCCTCCCTGAAATGTTCCATTTGCAATTCCATAAGCAACATTTGTAAGGGAATATCCAACTCTTGCTATTGCTCTGAAGCCTTCAGGTATATAGGTTATGGTGTGTCCATTGCTAATTGTATGTGCAATGTAGCTGTATTCTATTATTGCTGAAGGGTAGTTAAGTGTTCCTCCAGGAATTTCTAAATAATTTTTAGCTGGAGATAAACAATAGGAGTATTGAGCTCCAAATCCTAAATACTGATTGTTAAACTGAAAACAAATAAGTGCTGGAATGTGTATATATTGCCATAAGGTATTCATATCTGTACGAAGTTCATATTTTGTTTCAACAATTCCAAGTGTTACATCAGTGAAGGCATAGTTGTAAAATAATCCACCATCTATACCAAAATTAGAGTTGGCAAATTTTGTAATATCCATATTAACTCCTATAGATAATACGGGTCCAAATTGCCAGTCTCCTTTGCTGTAGCCTTGTGAGAAAAGGGTTGAAATGCTAAATAGCATTGCGAAAAAAAGTACTTGTTTCTTCATGTTTTTTATCTTTTATTTTAGTTAATTATTTATTTCCATTGTTCCGAAGTTAAGTATATCTCCTTTAAATCTTCCCATTATTATGTTTCCCTGTTCATCTTTAAATGAAAGGTTTTCGGAGAAGAATGCCTGATTTTCTTTTTTAGAGAATAGTGTTTTAAGAGTTGGTTTGCCTTCTGGTGAAATTTTCATAAGATTGGTTACAACAACTTTCTTGCCTTTAGGGAATCTGATATTGGTTTCAACAAACACTTCATCGCTAAGGTCGTTATCGTCTTTGTCGGTGTTGTATACTGCGTAGAAATCGTTTCCTTTGGTAAAGAAAAGTGGTCTTTCAAACTGTCCATATTCTATTTGCCAGCGGTTATAATAGCATGTTGCCTTTGACACAAGTTGATTGTAAACAAGGTTTGACTGGTTTGGATTTATGCAGAGTGCATAGAAGCTTCTGTTGAAATAGGTGTAGGTTGGAGGTGTTTTTGTTGTTTCGTAAATGTATAGATAGGCATCTTGAACAATTGCAACCAAGTTACCATTTTCTAAGGTTAGTATATCTTTTATCACCCAAAGTGTTCCTTTTTCTTTTTTGTATTCAAAGGAAACGGTATTGGTTATTTCTTCTGTGCTTATTTTATATGTATAGCCATTAAAATTACCTTCTGAGTTGTTGCCAATAAAAACATTATCGCTGTCAATCAAATGCAGTTTAGCATCTTTAAGCTTGATTTTATCGCTTACATAATATTCTGTTATTTCTTCATCATTTAGTTTTGAAAGATAAACCTTTTCTTCATTTGATTCAAATTTTGAAAGGAGGTAAACATCTCCATTATTATTTACAGCAACGTCCATAAAATAAACTGTACCTTCATTTTCTGTTGAGTATTTTTTATCCCAGATTTTATTAAAGTCTTTATCGTAAACGTTTACACTGTAGAAACCTTCATCGGTTTTTGAATTTACATTCATGTAAGTGATAACATATTTTGACTTATCAGGTGAAGAATAAAGATAAATTTTTGGGTCATCTCTTCTTGTATGGTTAAAGGCTAACAAAACCTTTTCTGATTTTTCTAAAAGAGTATTTTTGTCAATCAGTTTACACTTAACCTGATTCTTTTCAATATCTTTATTTACTTCGGAATAAATTATTGCAACTTCATTGTTTGTTGTAACGGTCTTAATAAGTGAGAAAGTTGGTATTTTGAAATATTCAGGATTATAGGTCTTAACATTGTTTTTAGTAACAGACATTAATCCAACTCTGTTAAATCTTCTTGTAAATGCTGTTGTCTGGTAGCCAAAACTGTAATAATGCGTTTCTCCAAATGAGCCTACATAATTGTAAATTGAACCATCATCCTCAGGTTCATAATCTTCACCCCATTGAATGTTTTGTGAGAAAGCTCCAAAGCTAAAGAGCATAGCAAAAACGATAAAAAATCTTTTCATACTAATTCTGTATTTTTAAATATTAAAAAGGTAAAATTCCTAATGTTAAATTAACTCCAATAAAGTAATTGGCAAGTACACGTGTTGAGGCTTGGTCCATTGGTTCATTTAATTTGTCAATACTCATAAAACGATAACCATTTGTCAATGCTCCAAGCGAAAGGCCTGTGCCTAATGAAATATAGTTTGAAACTAAAACTGTTTTTCCAAATTCAACTCTAAATCCCAAAGCCCAGTCTTCTCCCTTGAAAGTGGTTGACATTGGAAGGTAATCATATTTAATTTCTCCAGTGGCAGTATAGGTGAAGTAATCTAATCCAAACTTGTAATAGTAGCCAAGAGGTGCTTTTGGATTGGTGTAGTATTTTGCATAAATGCCAAATCCATATAAATCTATATCAGACTCTTGAGCAGTATAATTAGGAGGGGGAATTGGTATTTCATTATGAGATGAATACTCTGGAGTATATTTTGAATGTTCAAACTGATAGCTTGCACCAATTACCCAGTCTCTGTTTACAACATATTCAAAGCTTGGAGAAAAATGTGTGTTAAAATCACAGTACTTTGTTACTACTGTATAGACTGGAGTTATAATTGTAGGGGAGAAACGAGTGTCAAAAACAAAGTGGCATCTTTTTCCCAAATAACCTGCTTGACCAAAAACATTAGAAGAACAAGCAATAACAATAACAAATAATAAAAGTCTATATTTCTTCATCATATTAGTTTTTTGAAAGATTATTAGTTTTAACATAGCACTCATAAAGCTCTTGATTTAACATATCAAAAGTATTTTCATGTTCAAATTGCTTTGTTGTTGAATATATTGTTTTGTTATTCTCTAAATCGTAGGAAATAAAAACCAGTTTTCCTGATTGTTCTCTAAATATCCATTGATAAATGCTGAATGGAAGTGTTGGAAGAGTCATTGATGAGAAAAGGGTATGAAGTCTTTTATAAGTCTTATTTTTTTTGTAAACCAAAGATTTCTTTTCATAATAAACCAAATTTAAAATAGGAGTACCTAATTCCTTTGCCAAGGTTTCGGAATCTCTGCTTTCATAGGTTATTTCAGAAAACTTATTCAAACTTCTTGAATAGTCAATTAAACGTGAATTAAGTTGATAGTTCAGAGAAAGTTCTTTTTGATAGTTTGAAATTATTACTGGATTGAGATTTGCAACCTTAGCTATATTTTTAATTCTTTTTTCCAGTCTTTTTGTTTGAGTTTCTTTTGATGATTTGGATGAAGGTTTGCCAGAGCGATAAGCTTTTTCAGCATATGAATTTAATACAATAATTTTTTTCTTAACTTTTGATTTTTTTGAATTATCTCTTAATGATGTGATATAATCATTGGCATTTTGATTTTCAATTTGGGTTAAAGAAGAATTGAAAGCTTTAACAAATTCTTCATCCTTCTTTAAGTCGCCAAGCATATAGTTTTCGGTTTTGAAGCTTTTTAAATGACTAACAAGTCTTTTGTTCTTAACCTTATCGTATTTTGTTTTATTTTCATTGTCATTTGCTGTTGTGTCTTCCACAATAACCTCACCCATTCTATAGTCGGAGAACTTATTTAATGAACCTAAATCACTTTCTTCAACCAAAGCCTTAACCATATCATTAAAAAGTAGTTTGAAGTAGTTTACATTAGGATACGATTTCATTGCATCCCAAGATTGTCTTAAACTAAGAAGTGCCAACTCCTTTTTGTTCATTTTCTTGAAAAGATTTACAACAAACTGCATCTCTCCTTCAGTTTTTTGAGTTCCTAAATCAATATCCTGATAGTTACCACTAATCTTAGCTTTTGCAATTCCATATAGAGAAGCATTTAGAGCTGTTTTTAGAAACTTATTATCAGGATTATCCTTAATCAGGCAAAGAGTGTTATAATAAGCCTTAATATAATTATTGGTAATAATTTGCTGGTTTATTGTTTCAAAACGAGAAATGGTTCTTATGAATTCAAATGAGCTTTGAGGTTGAATAAACTTGCTTGTTCCCAAAACAACGGAGGATGAAACAATGCTTTCCATTTCATTTCTTCTTGACTTTAGGTTGGGATGTGTTGAGAAAGTATCAATGTAATCTTCACGAGAAACAATAGGAGTGATGTTCTGAAGAAAATAACTATCGTTAAATTTGTAGTATTCATTTTCAAAAATATCTCTACTTAACTTAACTTCGTCAAAAGGTAAATAGGAATATTGAAGAATATCAAACATCCCATCAACGGCTTTAGAGTCATAAGAGGTGTTTTTAAAGAAATTTTCGTAACCTAATTTATCACACTCAAACTCTTGTTCTCGAGAACGGGAATGGTATTTTAAATAATCATCAATTGTTTGTAATTTATCTCCTTTATTATCGTATTCTTTTTGCGAATGCTTCTTTACATAATGTATAAGTTCGTGAGAAATTACATAAGCAATTTCAGCTTCGGAGGTTGATTGAGCAATAAAACCTATGGTAACAAACAAAAATCCATCACCATTCATAAAAGCATTTGCTTCTGCTGATTTAATGGTGTAAATTTTTATTTCCTTTCTTAACTTGGAGTCATTAACCAATAAATTATCTAATACTTTCTCCAAATACTTTGTAACGGTGTCACCATAAACAATTCTACCCGTTAGCAAAAGTTCCTTAATATTATCATTTGATGCTTTTTGAATATCGTTTTTGGGAATTGACCCATCAAAATTCAATCCTTTAATAATATTAGACAAATCATTAGGTAGCTGCCCTTTAGCTTCTAACCTGTAAAAATCATTTAATGATATTTGCTGAGCTGATACAAAAATAACATTTGATACCAGCACCAAAAAAAGTAAGAATTTCTTCATACAAAAATTTAGTTATTGGAAATAATTCTTAAAAACTAAAGCAAAAGTATGAAAATATATTGATTCTGCAAGTTTATAACCTGTTTTTTCTAATTTTAACAAAAGAAATTTCTATTCTTGTTGTTTTTTAGCTTTTTTGCTTCCTTCATAAATATCATATTTACAAAATCTGCATTCAAGATTTGAGTTGTAGACAGTAATTTTTTGAGAAGGGCGTAGTCCTATATGTTTGAAGGCATCCAAATCGGAACTTATTATCCAAGCTGTGTTTCCTGAGTATTTGTTTTTGAAAACTCTTCCAATTAAGTCGTAAAGATTAAACAAATCATCTGTTTCAATTCTTTGTCCATAAGGAGGATTAATTATTATTAATGTTTTGCCTTCCGGTGGATCTTGTTCTTGAATGTCGGAACGAAATAGCTCTATGTCTTTGTGAAGTTTTGCATTAGTTATGTTTTCAGTGGCAGTTTTGATGGCTGAGCCTGATATGTCGGAACCCCATATTTCATAGTCAAATTCTATCATCTGCTTGTTGGCTTCATCTCTCACTCTTTTGAATTCTGGCATTGAGAAATCACCCCATTTTTTAAAGGCAAAATCGTATCTGTAATATTGTGCTGGTATGTTGTAGGCATACATGGCTGCTTCCATAACCAGTGTTCCTGAACCGCACATTGGGTCAAAAAAGTTGCAGTCTCTTTGCCAGCCTGAAAGTTGAATAAGTCCTGCTGCAAGAACTTCGTTTATTGGTGCCATTTCGGCTCTAAGGCGATAGTTTCTTTTGTGAAGACTGTCTCCACTGCTGTTGAGAGAAACTGTTACCTGATTTTCGTTTATGTGAAGGTTAAGTATTAAATCTGGATCATCTTTTGAAAGACTTGGTCGCTGATTGAACATTCTTCTGAATCGGTCACAAATGGCGTCTTTGGTTTTTTGTGAAGCATAAAGTGAATGTGTGAATATGCTGCTGTAAACCGATGGTTCAATTGAAAGCACTCCATCTGCATTAAGAAGTTTTTCCCATTTAAATTTATATATATTGTCGTAAAGCTCTCTGTCGCTGTTTGCTTCAAAAGTATATATTGGCTTAAGTATTGACATTGCAGTTCTCAGCAAATAGTTAGCTTTGTAAAGCATGTTCATGTCACCTTCAAAACTAACGGCTCTATTAAGTTTTTCAATATTCTTTCCACCTATTGCTTCAATTTCATTTGCTAAAACATCTTCCAATCCATACATTGTTTTAGCCACCATTTTAAAATCTTTATTTTCCATTTTCTTTGTTTAACAAGGACTGATGTCCTTAATTTATATTATATCTTTTCTCTACTTAAGCTTTTCAACAAACTTAACTGCATCTACTATATATCTTATATGGCTTGCTTCTCCAATCTTTCCCTTTTCATCAAAGGCTTCAATGTTGAAGTATAATCTTTTTCCTTCAACTTTTTCAAGTGTTGAACAGCATTTAACCCTGTCTCCAACAGGAGTTGCCTTTATATGTTTTGCATTAATTTCAATTCCAACTGTTACATTGCCTTCTTCAAGAAAATTTTGAACACTTGTATGTGCTGTATTTTCCATAAGGGCAATCATTGCTGGAGTTGCAAAAACATCAATAAGTCCTGAACCAAATGCTTTGGCAGTATTGGTGCTGTCAACCAAAACTTCTTTTTCTCCCTTTATTCCAACAGGAATGTTTATTTCCATATTTCTTTAAAATCTTTTTGTGCTTTATAATAATCTTCCGGTATGCCTATGTCTATAAAATAACCCTTTGCTGTGTATCCAAAAAACAGGCCTTCATTAACTTTCTTTTCAAGATAATCATTTTCAAATGAAAACTTGTTGCCATGGTTCATTTCCTTGAATATATTTCTTTTTGCAATATATACTCCTGCATTAATCAGTCCTCTGCTTATAAATTTCTTTTCACAAAAGGCAGTTATTTTATTGTCATTGACGTCAACACTTCCATAACGGTCAAAATCTGTCATCTCCTTAAGTACAAAACTAATTGTTGCTTTGTTTGCTCTGTGAAATTCATAAAACTCCTTAAGGTCAAAGTCAATAAAAGAATCTCCATTAAGGATTAAAACATCTTCTTCTTTGGTTTTATCCATTGCCAAAGCAATCCCTCCACCAGTTCCAAGAGGAGTTTCTTCAACGGCATAAGAAATTTCTACTCCTTCAAAGCTGTTGCCATAAATTTCCTTAATCATTTCCCAGCGATAGCCAACAGAAAGAACAATATGCCTTATGCCCTGATTTTTCAGAAAACGGATAAGATAGGTTAGAAAGGGTATATTATTAACTGGAGCCAATGGTTTGGGAATATCAGCAACAACACTCTTAAGTCTTGTGCCTTGACCTCCTGCCAAAATTATTACTTCATTAATATTCATTCTTAGTTCTTCCAAGTTTTTAATCCAGTCTTAGTAAATTCAAATCTTCTAACTGTACCTCCAAATTTTCTTAAGCTCTCAATAACATCATATCTTGTTTGGTTTGGACAATAGAAGAAAATATAACCTCCACCACCTGCTCCTGAAATCTTTCCTCCAATTGCTCCAGCCTTAAGGGCAGAAGCATAAACATCTTCAAACAATTTAGTTGTTATTCCTTTTGCCATTTGCTTTTTATATTCCCAGCCAATGTTAAGTATGTTTCCAACTTCATCCAAATCATTCCTCAACAATGCTTCTTTCATCATTATGGCCTGTTCCTTGAGCTTGTGCATTGCTTCAATGCTCTGTTCATTCTTCTGCTGAACATTCTTTTGCTGAAGCTGAATAATGTCGGAAGATTTTCTTGAAGTTTCGGTATAGTAAAGAACAATGTTTCTTGATAGTTCATTAATTACTTCATCCTTCAATCGCAAAGGATTAACAATAACTTTTCCTTCTGAAAAGAATTCCATAAAGTTAAATCCACCAAAGGTTGCAGCATACTGGTCCTGCTTTCCTCCTGCAAGTTTCAGGTCTTCTCTTTCTATGCTGTAAGCAAGGTTGGCAATATCATATTCTCCCAAAGGCAAACCCAACCATTCACTGAATGCTCCAACAACTGCCACAACCAGAGTAGATGACGTTCCAAGGCCTGAACCAGCAGGAGCATCAACAAAGGTGTGAATGTCGAATGAAAGTGCTTCAAGTGAATAATCTCTTATTATGCGATTATAAATTGATTTTAAAAGGTCAATCTCTCCATTGATTGGTAATTGTTTTTCGCTTTTATAAGAATATTTCTCCTTCTTGTCCTGAAGATAGAAGTTTATTTCTCCACTGCAGGTTGGAATTATATCACAATAAGCATAAAGAGATGTTGTTGCATTAAGAATGCATCCTCCATAAATATCGGAAAACGGTGAAACATCAGTTCCTCCTCCTGCAAGTCCCAGTCTCAAAGGTGCCTTAGATCTAACTATCATATTATAATTTATATATTCTTTTAAAAGCTTCCCAAACCATTTCCTGAGTTATTGCCTCCACTGCCTTGGCAACATAGGTTGTTTTGAAAAAGGCATCCCACAAATAAGGTGAAACAACTTTTTCCATAATTGAGTAATCGTAAATTTCATCTGCACTTGTGCAGGTAAAGATTGCTATTGTAGGTATTTTCAAGGCTAAGGCCAGGTGCATTCCCAAAGTATCTCCACAAATAACACAGCCACATTTTGCTATGTCCTCCATGTATTCCTTAAAGCTGTTTCTCTGTTCAAAGAAAACAACATCATATCCTTCCTTCCTGAGTCTTTGAGCAAATTCTTCATAACCATTCCAGCGTTTTGTTGGCCATCTTTCGCCTGAACGTGCTTCAATTCCAATTAATTTTCTGTCTGGATTAGGCTTTACTCCTTCATAAATAAGATATTCCTGATTGGTGAAATTTTCTCCAATCATTTTAAAAAGATGAGCCTGAACACTTAATTTTCCTTCAAACTTCATCCTGTCAGCTTCTTCTTTAGTGTAATGAGAAATAAGGCTTAAATCAAACCAGTGAGCAGAATCTTCGGTATAGGTAATCTTGTTTGTTCCCTTATCTCTGTATGCTCCAGTAAGTTTTTTGTATTTTAAATCCTTTATAATATCAATGCTTTCCTTGTCATCATCAAGTGAAAGAACAAGATCGAAATTTATATCTTTAATCTCGTTATTTGTATAAAAGTCTTCAATGGCAATTACATGTTTCAAACATTTCTGTTCCTTTGGAAGAATGTCAGCATTCATTTTGGAAGTAATCCACCATACGCTGTCTTCCCTGAAACAGTGTAAAAGAGTAGTTGTTCTAACAACATCGCCAGTGGCAGCAGTTTTTATGATAAGTATGTTTCTCATTAGTTCAATAATTCAGAAAATATGTTTTTTAAATTCTGATATCCCAGTCCATAAACAAATTTTGTAATGTTTTCAGAATAAGGAATTGTATTCTTTGTTTCCAGAACCTTCTCCATTGCAGGAAGGAAATTTTCAACATTATTATCCTTTACAACTATACCAGTTTCATTATTCTTTACAAGTTCAGAAATACCTCCAACATCGGTTACAACAACTGGAACATTGAACCCATAAGCCATCATCAAAATTCCACTTTGTGTGCCAGAATAATAAGGCATTGCAACCATGTCGGCAGCTTTGAAATAAGGCTCAATATCTTCATTGTCTATGAAATTGTTAACCATTATTGTTTTGTCGCCAATTCCATTTTCAGAAATCATTTTTTCATATTTCTTTATATCTTCGTAGCATTCGCCAACAATTAAAAGAGTTGTGTCAGGAGTCTTTTCAAGCAAAAGTTTAAAGCTTTCAATAAGTTTGTCCAGTCCTTTATAAGGACGAATCATTCCAAAGAATAGAACAACATTTTCAGTTTTAATGCCTAAAAATTCTTTTGCTGTATGTTTTGTATATTTGTTGAGGTTATAGCAGTCGTATATTGAAAGTGTGGTTTCGTAAATAGGTGTGTCTGGAAAATCAACCTTGATCTGTTTGTTTATGTAGTTTGATTCGCATATGAAACTGTCTGCATATTTAAGAGTATGCTTGCAGAAAAAACGGTCAAACCACCAGCCTTCATGTGAAGTGTAATTTTCAACAAGGAAACATATTCTGGTATTCTTAAGTTTCTTCTTCACCAGATATGCTATTGTTCCCAGTGCAGGACCAAAGAAAGGCATCCACCATACAATAATAATCAAATCAGATTTATCTTTCTTTATTTCCCTGTAGGTTTTGCACCAGGTGAAAGGATTGATTGAGTTTATTATTCTCTTAATTTTATCATTATGCTCAAAGGGAATAAGCTTTGAATTGTCAAACTGAGTCTTGCCAGGGAAGAAAATTGAAGGATATAGAAGTTTGTATGATATGGTGTTAGTGTCATATCCAATTTCGGAAACAGTTTTATGAAGATAAGCCTCAACCAAAGCTTGTCCACCTCTGTATGGATATGCAGGACCAATAATAGTTATTTTCATTTCCTAATTTCTTTTAGTTAGAGTTTTTTTGCAATAAAGACATAATTCTCAATATTCAGACTGTCAGGATTTGCCAAAGCATAACGCAATACTTTTTCTCTTTCAAGACTTTCAATAAATCTGTCTTCAACAATTTCAATTCCATCTCTTTTAAGAATTGAAGCATAATCCATTCCAAATTCACGTACATGATCTTTCTGTCCGAAATGTTTTTCTCTTTCCAAAGGGTCGGTTATGGTTTTGTCTTCGTAGGTTGTTTCACGTTTTGGATTTATTGGAGAAAGTAAAATTGCATATCCTCCCTTTTTCAACACTCTGTATATCTCGCTTAATGCCTTGTCCAGATTATCTACATGCTCAAGGATATGGTTTGCCATAACAAAGTCATAGCTTTCTGTTTCCAAAGGCATATCTTCAACATTCAAATGAACATCTGCCCATGGAGATTCCAAATCGGCAGTGGTATATTTAATGTTTTTCTGATTTCTAAAGCTTTCAATAAAGCAAAGTTCAGGTGCTATGTGAAGAAATGAAATGTCTTTCTTGAATATGTCAGTCTTTTCTTTAAGGTAAAGCCATAGCAAACGGTGACGTTCCAAAGCCAGGCAGTTTGGACAAAGCGCATTTTCCCTTGAATGAACATATCCGTAAGGGAGGAATTTTCTGTAATGTTTTCCACATACAGAACATTCAACCTTATTTCCAAGATAAAAAATCTTAATGCTGTTTGTTGCAAAATAAACCACCTTTTGTAAGTATTTACGTGGAATATTTCTAAGGAAGAACTTTATTATCCTCTTCATATCATTCAATTTAATTGCTTTGGTTATAACCTTTTTTATATTCTACCAAACAAAATTATCTGCAAAGGTAATAAATCTTTAAAAATATTCATCAGATTTTGACATTCTTATATAATGTTGTATTTTTGATTTTTAGTAATTAACCTTAATTTCTCTAACTTAATAACAATAATATAAGGTATGAAACGATTAATAATAAGATTTTATTTATCCATTTTAGCTCTATTGGGATTTACAAATTTGTATTCTCAAAATGTAGATACTAATTACAGTATTACCATTCATGTTCAATCGGGGCAAAATATTAGATTAAAGTTGGGATCTAATACTTCAAATCAATTCGCTCGTATTGTAAGTGGAAATACAGATACATTAGTTGATTTAAATAATCCTATTTTTGAACACCATCAATATTTTGCAGGGGTAGATACAATGACAATATATGGAAAGGTTTCTTATTTTGGTTGTGATGGAAATGGGAATAATTTAACCTTAATAGATGCTTCTCATAATAGTGATTTATATTATTTAATATGTAGTTACAATAATCTTTCATATATGGATTTAACAGGAAATACTGCATTAGTGACTTTATTTTGTGATTATACTAATCAAACAAATCTTGACTTAAGCAGATTTACAAACTTAATAGATTTGTCATGTAGAGGAAATTCGTTAACAAGTCTTGATCTAAGTGGATTAAATAATTTGGAAAGTGTGTATTGTGATAGTAATTCCATTTCAAATTTAATTTTAGGACATTTACCAAATTTAGTAATGTTGTCTTGTGTTAACAATTCTTTAACAAGTCTTGATTTATCAGGGTTAAGTAATTTAGAGATGTTATATTGCTATAACAATTCTTTAACAAGCCTTGATTTATTAGGGTTAAGTAATTTAGAGATGCTATATTGCTATAACAATTCTTTAACAAGCCTTGATTTAACTGGATTATCAAATCTGATAGTACTAATTTGTCATTTGAATTCTATGGAAAATATTGTTCTAAATGGATTAATAAATTTGGAAAGAATTTATTGTGCTGAAAATTTATTGACAAACCTTAATCTAAGTGGACTATCAAATTTGCGTGAAATAAATTGTTCAAATAATCAATTGACAAATTTGGATTTAAATGGGTTGATAAATCTGGATTATGTACACATTGAAGATAATAACTTTTCTACATCTTCTTTGGATTCACTTTATTGTAGTTTAGAAGAAAGACAACAGAATTATGAAGGGTTGATTTTCCCTTTAAGAGACTCTTCTTCTTCTAATTATTCAATAGTAATGGCTACCAATAAACAGAACGCATCATTAAAGAATTGGAAAATAGCATTTCCTGATTATACTGAAATCCCTCCAACAACTGGGACATATAATTGCAATCTTGGAATTAGTGAAGTAAATAATTCTAATATTTCTGCTAAGATTTATCCTAATCCGTTAACTAAATATTTAACTATTGAAGCTGATGAAAACATTGATAGACTTGAGATCCTTAATATTTTAGGTCAAAGAATTTATTCAAAAGAAGTGAAGAATAATAATTCTACTATTGATTTATCTCAACTTAATCAAGGAATATATATAATTAAACTTTTTATGCCTAAAGGAGAAATAGCTTATAGGGTAATTAAAGAATAAATTCATCAGATTTTGACATTCTTATATAAAGTTGTATTTTTGAAAGTCAAAATAATTAATATAAATTAGAGATAGACAATGAAACCAAGAGTAAGTATTATAATGGGAAGCACCAGTGATTATTCCGTAATGGAAGCTGCTGCAATATTTTTAGATCAAATGGAAATACCTTTTGAGATAAATGCACTCTCAGCTCACCGTACTCCAAAAGAAGTTGAAAAGTTTGCAACTGAAGCTCAAGATAGAGGTATTGAAGTAATTATTGCTGGAGCCGGAATGGCAGCTCATTTGCCAGGTGTTATTGCTGCAATGACTCCACTTCCTGTTATTGGAGTTCCAATTAAAGCTTCTTTGGATGGAATTGATGCCTTACTTGCAATTGCTCAAATGCCTCCAGGAATTCCAGTTGCAACTGTTGCAATAAATGGTGCATTAAATGCTGCAATCCTTTCTCTTCAAATTATGGCTAATGGTGATCAAATTCTAAGAGAGAAAATGAAAAATTATAAGCAAAGCCTAAAAGAAAAAATAGTTAAAGCTAACGACGACCTTTCAAAGATTTCATTTAAGTACAAGGTATAAATAAAGTACTAAGATGATAATAATAGGCATAACTGGTACTCTTGGAGCAGGCAAGGGTACGATTGTTGATTTGTTAAAAGAAAAAGGATTCTTACATTTCTCTGCACGAGATTTTATTGTTGAAACAATAGAAAAAGAAGGGTTGGAAGTTAATAGAGATTCCATGACCATAATAGGTAATAAACTAAGGGAAGAACATAGCCCATCCTATATAATAGAAAGCCTATATTATAGAGCAAAGGAAAGTGAAAAGAACAGTATAATAGAAAGCGTACGCAATCCAATGGAAGTAGAATTTCTTCGACAAAAGGAAGATTTTCTATTGATTGCCGTTGATGCAGATATAAAAATTAGATATCAAAGAATACTTCAAAGAAAAAGTTCAACTGATAATGTAAGCTTTGAAACTTTCAAACAAAATGAAGAAAGAGAGATGCAATCAAATGACGTAAATGCTCAGAATTTGAAATCTTGCATTGATAAGGCAGACATACTTGTTGATAACAGTGGAACAATTGAAGACTTAAAAGAAAAGATTGAAGAGATATGGAAGAAAATAATAAAGAAATAGGAGAAAACACATATAAAAGACCATCATGGGATGAATACTTTATGGAGTTGGCAAATGCTGCAGCCAAAAGAGCAACTTGCGATAGAGGTAGGAGTGGATGCGTTATTGTAAAAGACAAACAAGTTTTGGTTACTGGATATGTTGGTTCTCCAATAGGATTGCCTCATTGCGATGAGGTTGGACATCTTTTCAAGAAAACTTTTCATGAAGACGAAACCATAACAACACATTGCGTTAGAACAGTACATGCAGAACAAAATGCAATATGTCAAGCTGCAAGAAGAGGCATAGCACTTGATGGAGCCACCCTGTATTGTAGAATGACTCCATGTAGAGTATGTGCAATGCTAATAATCAACTGCGGAATTAAAAGAGTTGTATGTGAGAAAAAATACCATGCAGGAGAAGAATCAGAAGAAATGTTTAAACAAGCAGGAATTAAATTAGAATTCTTTTGTGAAGATATTCTTAAATATAGTAATCAATAAGTAGAGGATTGATTAATCAATTATCTACATTATTTATTTATTATAGTGGAAATCTTACTCTGAAAAATAAAACCTTATTTCAGTAAAATAAAGTAAATAAAGAAAAAATTAAAGTAAGGTTTCAGTAAAATGAAATAAGGAGTTAGTAAACTTGTTTAAATAAGCTAAGGATTAAATGTTATTCTCGTTAGCTGAATTTATTTCATCACGAATTTTGTTCACGTCTTCGGTTACTATGCTAAGGCTTTCTTTACATTCATCCAATAGAACCAAGGCTTGTTGAATCTTAAGGGTCATATCGTCAATGGTTATATCTCCTCCTTCCAACTCTTTAACTATCTTGGTTAGTTCTTCAAATTTCTGAGTATAGTTTTTTGTTTTCATATTTCTATTCTTTATCGGTTACTGTTGAAATTATCTTTCCGTCTGCAAATAGTGTTACTAATTGATCTCCTTTTTTAAGTTCAGATGCTGATGTAATTATTTTATCTTTTAGGTATGATATGGAGTAACCTCTTTTTAAAAGATTTTTGGGATCAAGGAGTTTTAAAACTTGTTGATAATTGGCAAGGGTTTGAGTTTCTCTTTCTATTCGTCTTGAAGCAATATTAAAAAGGTTAAGTTTAATTTCTTTGAGTTGCTGGTCAAAATTAACAAAGCGTTTGATTATAAAATCAGCAAGTTCAGTAGGTGTGATAGCAGTTTTGTTAGAAACCATTTCGCTTACGGTTTCGTTTGTTGAGTGTCCAATTCCTGTTAAAACTGGCAAAGGATAGGAGGCAATGCATTTAACTAATTCATAATTATTATAACATGCTAATCCAATATCTCCACCTCCACCTCTAATTATTAAAACAGCATCAAAATGGTCTTTAACAACTTCAATTGCATCTAAAGCAATAAGCAAAGATTCAACTGCATTATCTCCCTGCAAAAGAGAAGGGAAAAGCATGGTGAAAAGTTTGTAGGGTTGTTTCTCTTCATTAATAATATTCATAAAGTCAGAATACCCTTTGCTGGTTTGAACTGAAATAATTGCAAGTCTTTTAGGTAAAAGAGGTAAGGAAAGTTTTTTGTTATTATCCCAAAGTCCTTCTTCTTTAATCTTTCTAATTGTATCTAACCTTTCTTTCTCCAATTCTCCAAGAGTGAAAAGAGGGTCAATATCAATAATTCTTAAAGATAATCCATAAAGAGCATCAAACTGAATTCTGCAATAAATAAGTACTGTTATGCCATCCTTAATTGGTTCTTTGGTTGTGGAAACAAACTTCGAGTTTATTCTTTCAAAATCATCTTTCCAAATTAGTGATCTAACTTGCGCAACAATTTTGTTATCTTGTTTTTCAACCAAATCAGGATAAGCATGTCCTGAATGAACATAATGATTTAGCTTCATTAAATCGGCTTTAACCCAAAACGAAGAGGTGTAGCGATTGAGTAAGGTGTTCTGAATACTTCTTAGGGCTTCTAAAAGAGTGAAGTATTTAATACCATTTTCTTCTTTTGCCATATTAATTGTTTTTACGCCAACTAATCAAATATTTATTATAACTCTTATAGAAATCCTTAAACCATTTATCATTCTTAAACTTATCATCAATAATATTGCTTTCTCTAATCTTGTCGGGACGATTAACAACATCCAAAGACATCATCATCCCAATTTTCTTTTGAGCTTCCTTAGTCTGTTTTCTTTTAAAGCCCATATCTTTCAAAGCACCCAAAGCTTCCAAAGAACCAAAATATAAACGATACTTAACCAATTCTTCAATTGACTTAATAACCAATTCGCTATTATTGGTGTTGTATAATATTTTTCTTAATGGAAGATGCTCAACGCTTATTTCTATAAGCTTGTTATCGTTCCAAAACTGTTCCAATTCTGCGTATGTTTTAATGAAAAGCAAGGTGTCTTTATTCTCCAAATTTTTCATTACACCTTCTTTCATATTAACATATTCCAAAGGCTTTTCAATTTGGCGTTTTAGTTGACGGATCTTTTGCTTGTCTAATCGACACTCAGAAGAACCCTTCACTTGCATTGCAGTTGTTATAAGTTGGTCCGCTCTATAGAAATCATTTCTTCTAACACAATCCAAAATATTATAAACAAACACATCAATTTCATCCTGTTTCTTTTGGCAAACCTTTTGGTCAATAACTCTCAAATAACTATTCATTATATTAATAATGGTTGGGTCATTTTCCATTTTATAGGTAGTAATCAAATCATTTGTTTTTGCAACCAAACTGTCTGCCTTTGCAACATCTCCCTGAAAAATTGCATATTCAGCAGCTGACATTCTCCTTGCAGATATTTCCCTGATTGCAGAAGTGTACATTTTTTCAACTTCCTGCTTTTCAACATCAATCTTTGCCAAACGATTAGCTTTCTCCAAAACCTCCATGGCTTTATCGTAATTGCTTACAGTCATAAAAGTACGTGACTCATAAAACTTATCATCAATTTCTTTTTTCAAGCTTTTGGTTTTAGTTTGTTCAACAGCTAAAGATTTTTCTGGAAGTTTATTTTCAGATGAAGGAACATATTGTTTTTCTATCTCCTTAACCTTTTCTTGTGCATTACTCACACTGTCTTTTACATATTGAGCATATTGATGAGTGAATCCTTCCAAAGGAGCAGCATTTTCAATTGAATCAAGTTTCATGTCCACAGGAGTTGAATTTCCTTGCAATGATGACAGAGTTTTAAGAACGCCAGCTTCATATTCTCCTCCAACCAAAGCAACAAGTTCTTTGGTCTTTCTGATTAAATCAATTTTTGCTTCATTATTCTTTGCACTGTATAAGTCTTTTATTTGTCCAATGTAGGAATTAACCACTCCACGAACCAATCCTTCAAAACTTGTTGTATCGGTAATGGATTGACGGTTTCTTTGGAAGTAGTCGTAAGTGTTTTGAACAAAATCTCCTGCAACATCGCTTCTTCCAATCTCCATTGCTTTCTTGCTTACAGTTATATGCTCATTATAGATTCCTGTCTTGCAAAAGTCAAGATTCTTCTTAACAACAGCTTTATTACAAATGCCATAAATATCCCCTTGACAATAAGCATCCAGTTCAGTTAAGATGTCAACTGCATAAGCATACTTTCCCTGATTAATTAATGATAAAGACTTCAAAAGATTTTTATCATAAGCAAAAGCAATTAAATTTTGACAAAGCAGTTTTTCTTCATCATCGGGTTGCATTTGCGAAAGAATATTAGTCAAACGATTTGTAGCTCCAACAATTTTACCACTATCCAAGCTTATCTTTGCCAATTCGTAATTAACCATAACATTCTTGGAGTCGTAAACAAGAGCCTTGTTCAAGAATTCAACAGCCTTATCTTTTTCATTGTTCGCAACAAAACCAACAGCTTTCCTGTAAAACCAGTCTCCAACTCTTGGCTCAAGGAAATCAACCATTTCCTTATTTTGCTTAACCAAAGTTTTTAGCTCAAACCATTTGGCATAAATCAAATTATCTGACTTATAAACCTCATACTTATCTAAAGTTTTATTGGCATTTAATAGTTGAGAATTATAAACTGGAATCATATCAAGCTTTTCGGAAGAGAAAGCAGAAACAATGGTTATTTGCTTTTGTAAATCAGATAATATATCTTTTCGTTGTTGGTCAGAAAGAGTTTGACTATATGATAACAGAGATATTAGTATTAAGAATATGGTTATAGTGAATCGTTTTAGCATTTCAATAATTTATGTTACGGATTAAAAAATAAAGTACAAAAATAATAATAATTTTGCTAATGAAGATAAGATTAAGTATCTTTGCAATAGTAACGAAAATGATAAAGGTTAATTGTAATGAAAAGAAGTTGGATAAAAGAATTGAGTATTGTGGCTATAGTATTATCTTCCATTGCTATTATTATGGGAATATTTGTAATGGCAAGAACTGCACCAACAAATAGTGATAGTGAGTATATGGATATTGTTAAACAGCATTATCAAAATTTTGCACCACCCATTCCTCAATATGTAGAGTTTTGCGGAAATGAAATACCATTGGATAATGTTTTTGTTAGAGAAGCTTTAGACAGAGAGCTAACTTCCATTATGTACAATCACTCAACAACTTTCTTAATCCTTAAAAGAGCCCAACGATATTTTCCCACAATTGAACCTTTGCTTAAAAGTCAGTCAGTTCCAGATGATATTAAATATTTGGCTGTTGCTGAAAGTGGATTAACAAATGTTGTCTCTCCTTCCAAAGCAGAGGGATTTTGGCAATTTTTACTTCCAACGGCAAAAGAATATGGATTGGATACTTTGGATGGTTGGGATGAAAGATACGATTTGGAGAAATCTACAATTGCAGCATGTAAATATTTAAAACAGAAAAAAGAAGTATTTAGCGATTGGGCTTTAGCTTGTGCAGCATATAATTCTGGAGAAAGTTCAGTAAGGACAAGATTGAATGATCAAGGATGCGACAATTATTGGGATTTATACACCTACACCGAAACAGCAAGATATGTTTACAGAATTATTGCCTATAAGCTTATTATGGAAAACCCTCAACAATATGGTTATTACTTTCGAATGAAAGATACTTATCAACCAATTCCAACAAGAGAGATAATAGTTGACACAACAATCAACGACCTTTATGCTTTTGCACAGCAAGTGGGAGTAAAGTATAATCACCTTCGTTTTCTAAACCCTTCAATAAGAGGAACCAAAATTTATAATAAGAATAACAAAAAGCTTAGAATCTATTTGCCTCAAAAGAATGGTCTGTCTTGGGATTATCTAACAAGAGATATGCAAAACGAACAAATGATAATTGAATAAAATTGATTGAGAATTAAAGAGAGAAAACTTTAATCCCATAATCGAGAAAAAAGTCCCGATATAATTAAAAATATATCAATCATATTTTAAAATATATCTGATATATTTTTGAATAAGTCAATCATATTTTCAAATAAGTCCCTTTAAATTTTAGTATTAATTAAAAAAGGGATATAAAAAAACGAGGATTAAAATTAATTAACCCTCGTTTTTCTTTATGTAATTTAAAGTATCTTAGTCAACTTTTATAATTAGGCAACGATTTCCTTTCCAGAATTGTTCTGGGTTGGTAATACGAATTGATGTTGGTGCTTTAATATCGCCTTCCAAAGAATAAGAAGAAGCAGGATGAGAAGTAACTATTTCAACTCTTTTGCCTGTTAGTGCAATTTCTTGAGTGTTACGGATGTCTATCTTAGTGAAGTTAGTATAGTCAGCATTTGAAGATAAAACAGATGATTTACCAATTCCGATAAAACCACCCTTACGGTCAATAATCTTTTTGCTCATTAACTCTTTCTTTGTTCCAATAACAAAGTATGCAGTGTTCTTTTCATCTTCAATCTTCATTATTTGAGCATCTCTTTGTTTTGCTTTTTCATTCAAATCAGCAACGTTTTTATTTAAGTTATCAATTTGAATGTTTTTCTTTGCCAATTCAGCAGTTAAAGCCTGAATTTGTTCTTCCTGTTCCTTAATTCTTGATTCCAGATTTTTTACAAATATTTTCAATTGTTCATTCTCCTTGTTGTTCTTTTGCATCTTGGAGTTAATATTTGCAATTTTTCTCTTGTTTTCAGCCAAAAGATTATTTATTGTTTCAATCTTTTCTTTAATACTTACCTTAGTGTCTTGAGACATTTCGCCAGAAGTATTGGCAACTTTTGACACATTGGTATATTTGCTTGTAACTTCAGTTAGAGAGGAGTCAATTTGGTTAAGTTCCATAAATAGATTTTCCAAATCACCATCTTTAACAGACATTATTTGAGCAAAGGAATCTTGTATTTGTTTTTCCCTTGCAAGTTGTTCTTTATCGTTTTGGCAACTAAACATCATTGCAGAAACGATTAAACCGATGATTAACAAACTTTTCTTCATACAAAAAAGGGTTTAATGTTTATAAGAATTAATATTATATTAGCATTTTAATGCTACAAAGATAATAAAAAATATTAGATTACAAATTAATCAACAGGTTATTGAAAGAATATTTAAGACGAGGAATCAATAATTAGCTCGCAAAAAAGTAGTATTATTGCAAATTATTTTAACCACAAAAAATGAAAGAAGACAAACTCGAAATATTTGGTGCTAAGGCTCATAACTTGCAAAACATTTCTCTTGCAATGCCAAGAAATTCTCTTATAACCATAACAGGTTTGAGTGGGAGTGGAAAGTCCTCATTGGCCTTTGACACCATCTACGCAGAAGGACAAAGAAGATACTTAGAAACCTTTTCAGCATACATTCGCTACTATTTAGGTTCAATGGCTCGACCAGATGTTGAGAAAATAACTGGACTTTCTCCAGTAATCTCCATTGAACAAAAAACAACAAATAAAAACCCTCGTTCAACAGTTGGTACAACAACTGAAATTTATGACCTTATCCGTCTTCTCTATGCAAGAGCTTCCGATGCTTATTCCATAAATACTGGAGAAAAAATGGTTAAGTATTCCGAGAAACAAATAATTGAAATAATTGAGACGAACTATTTAGACAAATCAGTTTTAATACTTGCTCCAGTTGTTAAGGCAAGAAAAGGACATTATAGAGAATTATTTGTTTCCACTGCAAAGAAAGGATTTTTGAAGGTAAGAGTTGATGGAGAGATATTAAATATTTCAACAGGATTGCAGTTGGACAGATATAAGATACATGATATTGAAATTGTTATTGATAAACTGAAAATCAATCCAGAAAACACTTCAAGGCTTAAGAAATCTGTTGAGGTTGCCTTTAAACATGGTAATGGCACAATGATGATAATTGATGATGAAAATCAAATTCGCTATTTGAGTCGTCAACTAATGTGTCCAACCACAGGAATATCTTATCCAGAACCACAGCCCAACACTTTCTCTTTCAATTCTCCTTATGGAGCTTGCCCTCATTGCAATGGATTGGGAGAAACCACTCAAGTTAATATTCAGAAACTAATACCCGATGATTCTAAATCTCTAAATGAAGGAGGTTTGGTGCCTCTTGGAATTCCAAATAAAAGCTCATGGTTTACCAAACAATTGGAAGCATTGGCGAAGAAAATGGATTTCACTCTTGACACTCCAATTAAGGATATAAGCGAAGAAGCAATGCAAATTCTTCTCTATGGTTCAGATATGGAACTTGAAACCTATGACTCCAATCTTGGAATAAGGTCATTGAGCAAGGATAGATTTCAAGGTGTTGTTAACTTCATTAACTCTCAATGTGGAGAGAACATGCCTGCTTCAATTCAAAAATGGGCAAGTAGTTTTATGAACAATGTTCAATGTCCTCACTGTAAGGGTAAACGCTTAAGACCAGAATCACTTCAATTTAAGATTGATGACAAAAACATTGCCGAGCTTGCTCAAATGGATATTAAAGACTTGGCAATTTGGAGTGAAACCATTTTGGATAAGATGCCAAAGAGGAAACAGGAAATTGCAAGGGAAATTCTTAGAGAGATAAACACTAAAATAAAGTTCCTTTTAGATGTTGGCTTAGGTTATTTGAGCCTTAACCGTCAAACAAGAACACTTTCAGGAGGAGAATCACAAAGAATACGTTTAGCCACTCAAATAGGTTCAGAACTTGTTAATGTATTATATATTTTGGATGAGCCAAGCATAGGACTACACCAAAAGGATAATGTAAAACTTATTCAAGCCCTTAAAAAGCTAAGAGATTTAGGTAATAGTGTAATTGTGGTTGAACACGACAAGGAAATGATTACCGAAAGCGATTGGATATGTGACATTGGTCCAGGTGCAGGAGTTAATGGAGGTAAAATAATATTTAATGGAACACCTCAAGAATTAGTTCAATCTGATGTAAGTTCCATAACAGGCGACTATATTAAAGGAATAAGAAAAATTGAAATTCCAAAAGAAAGAAGAAAAGGAAATGGAAAATCAATTGAAATAATAGGATGCACTGGAAATAACCTAAAGAATATTGATGTTAAGATACCTCTTGGAATGTTTATATGCGTTACAGGAGTTTCAGGAAGTGGTAAATCCTCACTAATCAATAATACACTACACCCAATACTTAGCAAACATTTCTATCGTTCTGACAAAAATCCTTTGCCTTACAAGAAAATTAAAGGGATAGATAATATAGACAAGGTAATTGAAATTGACCAATACCCAATAGGAAGAACTCCACGTTCAAATCCAGCAACCTTTATTGGAGTGTTTGATGAAATAAGAAAGGTTTTTGCTTCATTACCAACAGCAAAAATTAGAAACTATCAGGCAGGAAGATTTTCTTTCAACGTTAAAGGAGGAAGATGCGAAACCTGTCAAGGAGCAGGAGTAAAGCAAATTGAAATGTCTTTCTTGCCCGATGTTTACGTAACTTGTCAAGACTGTAATGGCAAAAGATATAATAGAGAAACTCTTGAGGTCAGATATAAGGGAAAATCCATTAGCGATGTTTTGAATATGAGTTTTGAAGAAGCAGCAATATTCTTTGAAAATCATCCAAAAATTAAACGTCAGCTATCAGTAGTTAAAGATGTTGGACTTGGATACATAACACTTGGACAACCTTCCACAACTCTTTCGGGAGGAGAATCTCAAAGAATTAAACTTGCAGCCGAATTGGGTAAATTGGAAACAGGTAACACTCTTTATATATTAGATGAGCCAACAACAGGACTGCATTTTGAGGATATAAGAATATTATTGGAAGTTTTGGATAAATTAGTTCAGAGAGGAAATTCAATGATTGTAATTGAACATAATCTTGATGTTATTAAGGTTGCCGACTATATTATAGACCTTGGTAAAGATGGAGGAAAGGCTGGAGGAGAAATTGTTGCAGAAGGAACACCAGAGGAAATAATCAAAAATCCCAATTCCATAACTGGAGAATATCTCAAAAAAGAGATGCAGTAAAAGCAAGCAAAAACTAATAAAAAGTCAATTAAAGTCACATTAATTTGTTTGTAATTGATTTTTTTGTAAATTTGCACCCTCATTTGGCGGGGTAGCTCAGTTGGTTAGAGCGTCGGATTCATAACCCGGAGGTCACGAGTTCAACTCTCGTCCCCGCTACAAAACAAAAAAAGTGATTAATATTTAAAACATATTAATCGCTTTTTTTTATTCCCTCTTATATCCTAAATCCATCCTTCTAAACTCAAAAAAAGATTTCCAAAATAAAGGCAAAAGTATATTCAAACCTTATTCTTTCAAATTTATATCAAGAAAGAAATTATTAGAATCAAGAATAAATTTACTGAAATCAAGTAATAATTTATTTTAATAAGGGAAAAATTCAGTAAGGTGGCACGATACTATAAGTAAGGTGGCACCATACTATCGGTAAGGTGGCATGTTACTCAAGTAAGGTCGTACGTTAGCAAATTTAATCCTTATCTTTTTCAATTATAATAAGGATTTGATACACTTATATAAGATAAAAGTATTTTTATATAGGAATTAGGGTGAAATTATGTATAAATTATGGGAGAGAAATTACTAAAAGCTACTATGAAATACTATTGAATGTTATTCATTATTTATATAGTAGATCAAGGCTTGAAATGGACTGACATTATGTATAAATTAAAAAATGATTTACGCAAAGAGGAATTCAAAGTGTATTTTTCAGGATAAGTTTTTACTATTCTTTTTATCTATATTAATAAAGTTTTTTCTATATTCATTTGGAGATTGTCCTGTTCTTAATTTAAAATATTTACACAAAAATGCTGTATCAGCAAAATTCATTTCATCAGCTATTTTTTGAAGACTTTGCTGTGTTGATTTTAAGAGAATTTTCAATTCCAAAATCACGTAATCGTCAATCCATTGTTTTGCGCCATATCCACAAATTTCCGTTGTTATCATTGAAAGATATTTTGGGGAGATACATAAAGTTTCAGCATAGAAATTAACATCTCGTCTTGTTTTATAATTAATCATTACCAATTCCACGAAATTGTTGAAAATCTCAGTTTTTCTATTATGTTTGGATGTAGAATTACTTAATTCATCTCTATGTATTTTGTCATAGAGTTCCAAAAAATATATACGCAAGAGATTCAACAAAATTTCTCTACGACAACAGTTCTCAATATCCAAAATCTTTTGTTGCATAACGGCGAAACGCACCTTCTCTTCTAAAAGCGAATCAGAACTAACTTTATAGAAGAAATGTTGATGTAGAAATGAAAGAAAATCAGGAGGGAAACGGAAAATAACCTCTTGTAATACATTTGGAGAAATTGAAAAATACATTACTGAAAAATCATTACTCACTTTATTCTGTTCTACAATTTGTGTTGGAAAAAATATCATAATTTCCGATTCAACAAAATGATGTTTTATTAAATTAACTTCCATATCAGCCCAGCCTTTCAAGCAGTAACAAACTATACATCGACCTATTTTTATTAATGGTCCTTCAATTGGTAATGAATTTCTATTGAGCGATAAATCAATATCTTCTTCTGATAATTCATAAAGAGAAATAGTATTATTTTGAGATATCATATATTTCCATTTTTGACAACAAAATTACAAAATATAAGAATTTGAAATAAGATATATTGGAAATATTGACAAATATTCATGCAAAATGGAAAGTCGTTATTCGATATAATAGGAGTAATTTTGCACTCCAATTTAAAAAATCAAAATAAATGAATCTAAAAGTCTATCTGACAATAATGATAGCATTATTGTCAAGCACTATCTTTGCCCAAATGAAAGAGGGTAGAATAATTTCAATAGATTCCGTTTTCGCATTAGTGGAAAGGAATTGTACACTGTTGAAAATTTCTGAAAAAAATGCAGAAAAAGCAGAGCAAGCTGTATCAATAGTAAAGAATAATCTATTACCTTCAATTGACATTAATCTTTCTGCTTTGTATTTGGGAGATGGTACTATATTAGACCGTAATTTCTCTAATTCGCAAAATGCTCCAATTCCACATTTTGGAAATAATTTTTCAGTAGAAGCTTCTTACCTAGTTTTTTCAGGCGGTGCTGTTTCCAACTCTATTGCTAAGGCAGAATTAGAATCACAGGTTGCTAATCTTGCCTATAAAAAGAACTTATCAGATATGCGTTTTCTTGTAGCAGGGTACTATTTAGATTTATACAAACTACAAAATCAACGACAAGTTTTCTTAAAAAATATTGAGCAAACCGAACTTATGATTAAACAGATTAATGCCAAACAAAATGAAGGGATGGCTTTACTGAATGACCTTAACCGTTATAAACTAATGCTGCAAAATCTAAGACTTGATCTTATTGAGATTGAAAATAATATCAATATTATTAATCAACATTTGGTCATAACCCTTGGTTTGCCAAAAGAAACTAATATCATTGTAGATACAACAATTCAAAATCTCAAACTATTTCCATATTCACAAGAAGAGCTTATGAATATTGCTCAGCAAAATCGTCCTGATTTGTATATGTCTGCATTAAGAACTACAATAGCAGAAAAGCAAATAGAATTAGCAAAAGCAAATTATTATCCCTCAATTGCAATTATTGGTGCTAACAATTTTAATGGACCAATAACTATTGAAGTACCACCAATCAATAAAAACTTTAATTACTGGTATCTTGGCATAGGACTAAAATATAATTTAGCTTCACTTTACAAATCAAGCAAAGATGTCAGTTTAGCAAAAACAAATAAAAATGTGGCAGACTATGCTAAAACTTTGGAATTAGAGAATACTCAAATTGCTTTATTTGCTGCACAAACAAATTATTTAGAGTCAATTGAAAAACTTCATACTTATGAAACTACTTTTCAACTTGCAAAAGAAAACTATACAATTGTAAACAACAGATATCTTAATGATTTAGTATTAATCACAGAAATGCTTGATGCTAGTAATATAAAGTTAAATGCAGAATTACAAGTTGTGAATGCTAACTTAAACATCATTTACAACTATTTTAAACTACTTAGAGAAATAGGAAAGCTATAAATAACTCAATTAAGAAACAAAATATACATATTATTAAACTAAGAAAAATATAAAAATGAAAAGAACAAAAAAAATGAAATTGACATACAATATTGTAATAGGTGTTTTACTTTTAGGTGGAATTATTTGGGTAAGCTCAAGATTTGTACATTTGGGTAATGTAGAATTTACTGATAATGCACAAGTAAAGCAGCAGATTGTGCCCATAAATTCTCGTGTCCAAGGATATATTAAAAAGATTTATTTTAAGGAATACCAACATGTGAAAAAAGGTGATACTTTATTAGTAATTGAAGATGCAGAATATTGTTTTCGTTTAGCACAAGCTGAAGCAGATTACCAAAATGCTACTGCTGGTAAAAAAGCTATGGGTACTACTATCTTGACTACTCAAAGTAATATTGGAGTATCTGAATCAGAAATTCAAGAAAGTAGTGTTCGCATGGAAAATGCAGAAAAAGAGTATAAGCGATACAAAAACTTATTAGCACAACAAGCTGTTACAAAACAACAATTTGATGGAGTAAAAACCAATTATGAAGCAGCAAAAGCACGTTACGAACAAACTTTAGGACAACGCAAAACCACTTCTTTAGTGAAAGATGAACAAACATTGCGTTTAGATCAAAACAATGCTCAAATAAGATTAGCTAAGGCAGCAGTTGATTTGGCACGTTTAAATCTTTCTTATACAGTAATAATTGCACCTTGCGATGGTGTTACAGGACGTAAAGTTATTGAAGAAGGACAACTTTTGCAGTCGGGGCAAGCTATTCTTGATTTAGTAAATGAAAATGAAAAATGGGTAATAGCAAACTATAAAGAAACACAAACCACAAATATTAAAGAAGGTCAGAATGTAGAAATTAAAGTTGATGCAATACCTAACATAAAATTCAAAGGAATAGTTAAATCAATTTCAAAAGCAACAGGCTCAAGTTTCTCTTTATTTCCTCAAGATAATTCTGCTGGAAATTTTGTAAAAGTGGAACAAAGAATTCCCGTTAGGATTGAATTTTCTGCAAATAATAAAGCTGAAGATTTAGCACGTTTGCGCTCAGGTATGAATGTAGAATGTGAGGTAAAATATTAGTATGACTCAAAATTCTAGACCTTTTACAATACCAGATATCCGAAATTTCATTCCAGAGAAAGTGAAACCATGGATTATCATAGCTTTTGTATTAGTATATCAGCTTTCAGGGGGCATATATTTAGCATCTGTAAGTGAAATGAAAGGCACATTATCATTAATGCAAGAGGATATTATGATGGCTGGCTATGCTTCATTAGTGGGGCTTGCTCTTACTTTTACTGTTATGTTTCGTCTTAAATTTCGCTTCCCTTTAAAAAACAGTTTAATAATAACTGCTGTTGGTTTAATAATTTCTAATCTTATCTGCATTCATACTAATAGTTTACCAATATTGGTGATTACATGTTTTTTTGCAGGTTTTTTTAGAATGTGGGGGACTTTTGCATGCAATACCACAATTCAACTTTGGGTAACACCTAAACGTGATATGTCTGTATGGTTTTGTTATATTTATCTTTTAGTAAATTCATGTTTACAGTTTTCAGGGATATCAACCGTTTATGTAGCATATTTAAGCAAGTGGGAATATATGCAATGGATTGTCATTCTCCTTCTAATATGTTTGATATTTATTACTTTTATTATATTCCGACATTACCGTTCTATGAAAAAACTACCCCTTTTTGGGATTGACTGGATTGGGATGATTTTATGGGCAATAACAATACTTTGTATAATTTTTGTACTTAACTATGGAGACTATTATGATTGGTATCAATCAATTTATATTATTATTGGAACAGTTTTTGGAATCCTTTCACTAATACTTAATCTTTGGAGAGCTTCATTTATTCGTCATCCATTTATTGCATTAAAAACATGGACATACCGTAATGTTTGGCTTACCTTTGGATTATATATAATTATATCTATTTTACTAAGCCCTTCACATTATTTTGAGCATATATATACAGAAATCATTCTTGGCTATGATTCTCTTAATGCAATTTCACTTAATTGGGCAATGATATTAGGGATATTTTTTGGTACAGCAATTTCTTATAAATTTTTTGCATTAGGAAAAGCCACCTTTAAAACAATGACACTTATAGGAATAATGTTTATTATATCTTATCTCTTTGTTATGTACAATATTATTGATTTCAATTTATCAAAAGAGATTTTATTAATTCCAATATTTCTACGTGGTGTTGGTTATATCATTATTGCAATAACATTTATTACAGCTTTAACAGTTATTCCCTTTCAACATTTCCCTCAAACCCTCACCATTCAAGCATTTGTTAGTGCATGCTTAGGCTCACTTATTGGTAATGCAGTTCTTAATCAAATATTTAAACTAACACTAAAGAAAAATATAATGCTTCTTGGTGCAAATCTTGATAACATAAATCCAATTGTAAATAAAATTCCATCAACGGAACTTTTTGGCAAATTACAATTTCAGGCAATGATGGTTAGCATGAAAGAAATTTATGGTTTGCTATTAATATTTGGACTTATATTTTTAATGGTTTTATTTTTGAAGGAAAGTACTTTGCGCCCAAAAGCCTTACATCCCAAATTCTATACAATAAGACGTGCAGCTAAACATGAAATTAAAATGACAAAACTGCATAAGAATATTGACGATTAATTAATAAGTTGATTTAAACCCTCTTTCCATAAATTTTTATCAAGAATAAATTTACTGAAATCAAGAAATAATTTATTTAAATAAGGGAAAAATTCAGTAATGTGGCACCATACTATCAGTAAGGTGGCATGTTACTTGAGTAAGGTCGTACGTTACCAACAGTATGGTCCTACCTTATTTAATTAAGGTCGTACCTTAGCAATATTAAGGTCGTACGTTAACAAATTTAATCCTTATCTTTTTCAATTATAATAAGGATTTGATACACTTATATCAGATAAGAATATTTTTAAATAGGAATTGGGGTGAAATTATGTATAAATTATTGGAGAGAAATTACTAAAAGCTACTATGAAATACTATTGAAGGTTATTCATTATTCATATAGTAAGTCAATGCTTGAGAAGGACAAAGCTTAACTGTTTCAATAATTTTTTCTGTAGTTGAGTACTCGGGTTGAATCCAAGGTCTTTTGGTAGGTTTGAAAACTTCAGGATTATTTTTAACGCATATTCCAGAGGCACAACATTTATTTGGTTGCCAAACAATTGTTACTTCTCCATTAGTATAATGCCTAACTATATCTCTATCTTTAATTTTGCTTCTAACACTCATAGTAAATCGTGATATTCTTTATTTCTCTCAATAACAATCTTCACATAAGGGCATATAGGCGTAATTTTAAAATTGTTTTCCCTTGCATAGTTTACAGCATACTCCACAAGCAATTTTGCCAAGCCTTTCCCCTCATATTCTTTATTAACTCCTGTATGATTAATAATTAGTTTTGAATCTTTTATTTGATAATCAATCTCCCCAGCCTCTTTTTCGTTTACAAATAATTCAAACCTATTCTTTTCCTTATTATCTATTAACTCTATTTTATCTTCCATAACTTTTTCTTAATAGTGGTTTTATGAATTAATTACGCAAGAGGTTTGGTTTTTATTATTTTTTATATCAAAACACAATTAATAAACATGTACACTTCCTTGAGATGAAGGTAAATAGCTAACTCCAAGCCATGTTATGCAAAGAAGTATAAGTGCAATTATTAATATCCAAAGGGAAATTCTAATATTTATTTTTTGTATTCTTGTGTGTATATATGCTAAATAAGTTGTTATGGTTAAAAAAGCCCAAGTTTCTTTAGGATCCCAAGACCAATAGTTCCCCCAAGCTGCTTTTGCCCACATGCAACCCATAAGCATTCCCAAAGCCAAAAAGCCAAATCCAACATAAACTAAATTGTCAATTAGTTTTTCCAATTCTCTGTCCTCTTTGTCTTTTCTTAGTTTGTTAAGAAGAATGATGGCTGCAATGGTTGATGCTCCAAACATTGAATATGAAATAATATAGGATGTAACATGAGGAATAAACCAATAGCTTTGAAGAGCAGGCATAAGATTAGTTGAATGTATTTCTGGTTTAAGAAGATTAATGATGATGAAAACAGAGCCAACCAAAGCAGTGTAGGAGAGAAGCCATTTATATTTCCAAATTCTATAGGTGATAAATCCAATTGAGGTTATGAAAAAAGAATACCAAAGGCGAGTTTTTCCCATTGTTCTAAAAGGAGGCCGATTAACTGAATGCCAAAAAAGAATAATGAAAAGTAGAAATATGGATATTCCCGTTAAGAAAAGAATATTAGAAACCAATCTATACTTTGTTTTGTAAACAAGCAAAGATGCAAGAACCCAAAGTAAGATTGAAGGAAATGCAAACCAAATAAAACTATCCCAACTCATTTCTTATAGTTTTTACCGAATATTATTAATAAAAGAGAACCTAAAGCCAAAAGTCCAATCCCCAAATACATCATATTTAACCAAGGGTCATACACCAGTTCAAAGCTTGAATAGGAAGACATTTTGCCCATGTTATTATCATAACCATATTGATAAATTCTCCAAGAGCCAGCCCTTAAAGGATGATTAACTCTTAGGTTTTCTTCTTTATAGTATCCACCCTCTTTAGTGTAAACCTCAATATTAGAAATAAAACTCTTAGGCTCTTAAGGAGTCATAACCAAAGCCAAATTGGAGTCAATATCCATAAACATTGGACTTTGCATTTTGTTGCCAGCAGAAATCCAATGAGATTGTACTTTATTATTATTCCTTATCTCAACAAAAGCAGCAGGACAAGAAGCCTTCATTGGCACTTCCTTGTAGGAAGTATCACTACTGCGAACTGCGTTATGAATATATTCCTTTAGCTTTATCTTATAACCATTAAAAGAAAACTCTTCTTTAGAATTTGTATCTATTTGAAAATATATAGGCTTATCCTTAGGCAAAACTTCTCCAGTTTTTTTATCAATTACTGTAAGCTTAGGTATATATTCTTCAATGGTAAAATTGTTTAACTGTATTGCAATGGGAAGTTCCACAACTTTTGAATCTTTGTCGTAAACCCTCCATTGAGTTTCTCCAATTTCAACATACATCACATAACGATTCAAATTTGGATATCCTAATCCTGCAAAGAAAAGAATCATCCAAAGACCAAGATGATTTAATAAAAAAGCAAAGTATTGTTTTGTTAAGCGAGGTTTTCTTTTTGCAATGGTGCAACCAAGTGAAAGCAAAAGAAAAAAATAAATAAGAATAAATTCCCAAGAGGAGGTCATTTGATTAAACCCTAAAAGAGTAAAGATATTACTTCTATCAACAATTGGGACTTGTTTGGTTAGTCCCATGATTATTGAAAGGAAAGTTATTGCTCCAATAATTGAAACTGAAAAAGAAAGAGAGGTAAACCAAATAAAGAAAGCTTTTCTTTTGAGGTAAACAGATAAAACAATAAAGGCAAATGACAAGATTTCAAAGTAGAGATTAAAAGGGTAGCTTAAAAGATAGAAATCAAACTTGCCAATAGTTGCTTGTAGTAGGAATCCTACAAGAACTATCCCCAAAACAATTGCTATACTTTCCTTATATCCCCAAGGTATTTCCCAAATCCTTTTTTTATTCTTCATTATGATTTTATTGGTTGGTTTTATTCTTTAAGAGTAGTTATTATTTTGAGAGTTTACCAGTTTTCTTAGCATCTTCCAACCACTTAGGTAAAGTATTCTTTATCCAATTTTCTTTATTTGAGTTTTCTTTTGCCATATCAAGTCCAATATATTTTTGAGCTTTAGCTTTTGTTGTAATATCTGGAAGGGTTACATCCTTAACTCCATGATTAAACAATACTTTTTGAACTTGAAGTTGAGCCTGCATTGTTTTGTCTAAACTGTGAGCCAAAATTCTTTGAGCCTCAACAGGAGCATGGAAAGTTGAACCATGAGAAGCCACAACATAATCCCAACGCCATTGAGCCTGACGAAGAAGTTTCAAAACACCAGCCATCTCTTTTTCGCTTGCACCCTTATCCCAAGCTATTTTAGCCATAATATGAGCCTTTGCAAGTTCCTTTTCCAATCTATCTCTAATCTCCTTTGCTTTGTCTTGATACTCATAAACATAATTCCTTAGCTTTTCTTCACTATCTCTGTGGCATGTTTGGCAAGTGGAAGAGATATTATTTAGAGGACTCATAACTTGATGGTTTGAGTATTTAATTCCTCCTTCAGAAACATAAGGCATATGACAATCGGCACAGGATAAACCTCTTTTAGCGTGTGGACCAACAGAAAAAAGTTCATAGTCGGGGTGTTGAGCCTTTAACATAGGTGCTTTGCTAAGAGCGTGAGTCCAGTCGGTGAATTTTTTATTGTCGTAATACTCTTCAATTGCTTCAACACTCATACCCTTATCCCAAGGGAAGGTTAAATAGTTTCCTTCTTTTGTAAAATAATACTCAACATGACATTGAGCACAGGCAAGAGTTCTCATTTCTTGAGGAGTTGCCTGTTTAATATCTTTGCCTTGACGTGCAAAAGCTTCAATGAGAGCTGGACGAGTTATGGTTAAAGCCATTGTTTTTGGATCGTGACAATCTGCACAACCAATTGGATTAACAATTTCTTTCCCCAATGCTCCCCATTTTTTATTATAAAACTTTTCAATACCAATTTCATTCATAACTCTTGGAACATCGGGGCTTTTACAAGTCCAACAAGTTGCTGGTTGAGGTCCGTCAGTATCAGTTTGTGGAGCTCCAGTACGAAGAGTGTGATGAATATCTTCAATGGCATAATTATGTCCTCTTGGTGCAGTGTAGTCTTTTGAAAAAGCATAGCCAGCCCAAAGGACAACCATTTGAGGTCTATTTTCTAAAACATCTTGTTTTATGTTGCCATTATACTTGCTTTGAAAATCCATATTCTTGGTTTTTAGCCAAGTGTTATATTCTCTTGGATAGTTAATTCCCCACTCAGAAGAATGAGGGTTAATACCTTTAATCTCAACTTTCTTATTGCTATATAGGGTAGCAATTTCAGCTCGGCGTTCAGTTATTGAAGCTGCCAATAATCCTAAAAGAAATACGATTACCATTACAGTAACAAATATAGCCCAACCTATAATAGGTCTTTTCTTTATTGCTTCTGATATTTTCTTCATAATCATAATATTATTTTTTTGTTTTATTCTTTAGCCAATCAGGAACAGGAGATTTTGGAAGTGGAGCAAGAGAGTTGGGAGAGGAAGATATATTACTAAATTTTGTGTGAGGGACATTGGTATGGCAATCCCAGCAAGCCTTAGCCATTCCTTTTTTAGTGTCATCAAAACTATACATTCCATTTTTTACAATGGCTGTATTTAAATGCTCGTGACAACGAATGCAATTATCCATAATTACATTATAACTTGCATCTCTTGGACGTATAACTTGTGGCTCTGCATGGAAAGTAAAAACAGCAGAATGATATAATCCATCCTTTGCCTTAAAGAAGTATTTGTTTGCAATATTATTATGAGGAACGTGACAATCATTACAATTGGCATAATATCTGTGAGAACTGTGAGACCATGTATCGTAATAAGGAGCCATTATATGACAGTTGATACAAGTTTCGGGATCATCGGAAAGATAGGAATGAAACCTCGACATATAGACAGCGTAGGAAGAAAGACCTGCAATAAGCCCTCCAATGACGAAAAGCGGAATTATTAACCAGGCAGGGAAAAAGCTTAAAAATTTCTTCATAACCTTGTCTCAATTAAATATTTCGGCAAAGTAATGAAATAAAATCTTTTTTTCCAAATGTTTTTTTGAAATTTTTTTTCTGTTGATTAAAAAATAATCCTCCTTTGTAGAGAAAATAAGGGAGTTTAATTTCCTCCTTATTTTAAAATTCTCTACAAAGGAGGTTTAAATTCTATCTATTTATTTGTTTTATCTTTTTGTTGATTCTTCTGAAGCAACTTTTGCACAAATAAATTCTCTGTTCATTCTTGCAATATTTGATCTTTTAATTTGTTTTGGACATTCAGCTTCACAAGCATAAGTGTTTGTGCAGTTACCAAATCCCAAATCATCCATCTTTGCAACCATATTTTGAACTCTAATTGCAGCTTCAGGCTTTCCTTGAGGTAATAATGCCAATTGAGATACTTTTGCAGAAACAAAAAGCATCGCAGAAGCATTCTTACAAGCAGCAACACAAGCTCCACAACCAATGCAGGAAGCAGAATCCATTGCTTCATCAGCCTTATGTTTTGAAATTAGAATTGCATTACCATCAGGTACTCCTCCAGTTGTTGCAGAAACATAACCTCCTTCTTGAATAATTTTATCAAGAGCAGTTCTATCAACAATCAAATCTCTAATAATAGGGAAAGGTCTTGCTCTCCAAGGTTCAATTGTTATTGTTTCTCCATCTGTGAACTTACGCATGTACAACTGACAAGTAGTAACTCCTTTATCAGGTCCATGAGGATGTCCATTAATATACATACCACACATACCACAAATACCTTCCCTGCAGTCATTGTCAAAACAAACTGGGTGTGATAGTTTATTAACAAGGCTTTCATTTAATATATCTAACATCTCCAAGAAAGAACAATCTGGAGAAATGTTACTTATTTTATATGTTTCAAAACGTCCTTTAGCTTTTCTGTTTTCTTGACGCCATATTTTTAATGTAAAATCCATCTTACTTGTAATTTCTTTGTTGAACGTTAATAAATTCGTATTTTAAATCTTCCTTATGCATAACTGGCTCTTGGTCCTTACCTTTGTATTCCCAAACGCCAACAAACATAAAGTCTTGATCATTTCTCTTAGCTTCTCCTTCTTCGGTAACATATTCTTCTCTAAAGTGTCCACCACAGCTTTCTTCTCTTTGAAGAGCATCTTTAGCCATAATTTGAGCAAGTTCAATGTGGTCAGCCAAACGGGCAGCTTTTTCAAGTTCAGGATTTAAAGAAGTTAAGTCGCCAGTAACTCTAACATTTGACCAAAATTCTTTTTTCAAATTTTCAAGCATTGGAATAGCTTTTTGAAGATTTTCTCTGTTTCTCCCCATTCCAACATATTCCCACATAATGTGTCCAAGTTCTCTTTGCAATGAGTCAACTGTTTTTTCTCCCTTAATAGCCATTATCTTTTCAAGCTTTTCTCTAACTGATTTTTCTGCATTTGCAAATTCTTCAGTTTCTGTTGAGATTTTTGAAACATATATTTGGTCTGAAAGATAATTTTGCATTGTGTATGGAAGGACAAAATAACCATCTGCCAATCCTTGCATTAAAGCAGAAGCTCCTAAACGGTTAGCTCCGTGATCTGAGAAATTGGCTTCACCTGCTGCAAACAGTCCAGGTATTGTTGTTTGAAGTTCGTAGTCAACCCAAAGACCTCCCATTGTGTAGTGAACAGCTGGATAAATCATCATTGGGTTTTCGTAAGGATTAACAGCTACAATTTCTTCATACATTTGGAACAGGTTACCATAACGTTCTTCAACCTTATCTTTTCCCAAACGTTCAATTGCTGATTTGAAATCCAAGTAAACTGCAAAACCAGTTGCCCCAACTCCATATCCAGCATCACAACGTTCTTTTGCTGCACGAGATGCAATATCTCTTGGAACAAGATTTCCAAATGCAGGATAACGTCTTTCCAAATAATAATCTCTATCTTCTTCAGCAATTTCAGTAGGTTTTAGCTTTCCTTCTCTAATTGCCTGTGCATCTTCTTTTTTCTTAGGAACCCAAATTCTTCCATCATTTCTCAATGATTCAGACATAAGTGTAAGCTTTGATTGATATTCTCCCTTAACTGGAATACATGTTGGGTGAATTTGAACATAGCAAGGATTTGCAAAGAAAGCTCCTTTATGATAACATTGAACAGCTGCTGAAGCATTACAATTCATTGCATTTGTTGAAAGATAATATACATTACCATATCCTCCAGTTGCAATAACAACTGCATGTCCTGCCCAACGTTCAATTTCACCAGTTTGAAGATTTCTTGTAATAATTCCTCTTGCTCTACCATCAACAACTACCAAGTCCATCATCTCTCTTCTTTCATACATCTTAACAGTGCCTGCCTTAATTTCTTTTGAAAGTGCAGAATAGGCACCAAGAAGAAGTTGTTGTCCTGTTTGTCCTTTTGCATAGAAAGTTCTACTAACTTGAGCTCCTCCAAAAGAACGATTATCCAACATTCCAGCATAATCTCTTGCAAAAGGAACTCCTTGAGCAACGCATTGGTCAATTATACTATTTGAAACCTCTGCTAAACGATAAACATTTGCTTCTCTTGCTCTATAGTCTCCTCCTTTAATTGTATCGTAGAACAAACGGTCAACGCTATCTCCATCATTTTGATAGTTCTTTGCTGCATTTATTCCTCCTTGAGCAGCAATTGAGTGAGCTCTACGAGGAGAATCGGAAATGCAGAATATTTTAACATTAAAGCCCAAAGCTCCCAATGAAGCAGCTGCAGATGAGCCAGCCAAACCAGTACCTACAACAATAACATCAATTTTTCTTTTGTTTGCAGGATTAACTAATTTTTGACTTGCTTTATATTTTGTCCACTTTTCCGACAACTGACCTTCTGGTATTTTGGAATTAAGTGTATTCATATCTTTTTAATTTATATTATTAATAAACAACTTTATATCTTCTTATGCTATTTTACAAACATAATCCAAAGAGGAATGATTGCAAATCCAATAGGAACCACAACAGCATAAATTACAGAAACCCATTCAATAACTGGAGAGTATTTCTTATGACTTAAACCAAAGGTTTGAGCTAAAGAATTAATTGCATGATATAGATGGAATCCTAACACAAGAAAAACTAAAATATAGATAAATGAGTAAGAATTTTTAGCAAACAACTCTTGACTCATTGTGTAGAAATCAGGTTCAGCATACTTGAAATCTTTTCCACAATAAGTTTCAACTTCTTCCTTAGTCAAATTAACCATATTCTTTTTGCTATTGTCCATTTTCTCTGGAGTGATTTGACTTATTGCTTGGTATTGTGCCATTAAAGCAGCTTGGTCTTTTTCGTTAAGCTCTCCACTTTGGAGCTTCATTGCTTTTTCTTGAAATACTTTATCGACCTTTTCTATGTTTGCAGAATACTTGCCTTCAACAATATCCAATTTAACGAAATAGAAATTGATAAAGTGCAAAACTAAAAAACAAGCTACGATTCCTCCTGTCCAAATCATATAGCGAGACATAAAAGGAGTTTTAGTTTTAGTTTTAACTTTGTAGCGAACAGGGCGAGCCATAAAGTTTTCAATTGTGAGCAAAATAGCTACAACTATGTGCAAAAGCACACAAGCTATAAGTACTATTTCGAATACCTTCACAATGTAGTTTGTACCCATGAAATGACTTGCATTTCTGTACCATTCTCCACCATCCTCTCTTAAAAGACATAGGTTTATACCTAAGTGCACAGGTAAGAATAATAGCAAAAACAAGCCGAAAGAGGCAAGTGCTATCTTTTTGGTGATGGAGGCAAATTGTATTAGTTTCATAGATTTATACTTTTAGTAAATAAAAAATTTGCTTATAAATAAAAAGAACTGCAAAATTAGGAATTATATTTAATATGGGCAAATAAAGTCTTTAGGATAAATTTTTCCAGAAAATTAAGATATCCTATTCCAAAGGAAGAATGTCCATAAAACAATTCTTGCAGTCAAAATGTAGTTTATAGGTTCTTTTATTGTCTTTTAAAAAGAGTTCTTGATCAAAATCTGGAGTTTGTTTATCCCTAATAAAGCATTGTCCCAAGGTATAGCGAATACAATTTTTTGTTCGCATTAATACCATTTCTTTTGGTTTAATATTTCTTGAGCCTTCTTTTTCTAAGCCATATTCAATATCTTCAACCTTATGTCGAGTATAGAATTCCTTTGCTTTTTCATTAATAACATTTGCCCTATAGCCCAATGCTTTTTGAGGATATGGAATTGTGGTTTTTTCAAACTCCTTTTGAATTGGCTTATATGCTTTTTGTCTCAATTCATAAAGTTTTTCAATAAGGTTTCTTCTATGTTGATTGAGAAGGGAAGAGGCAAAGAAAAAATTATTGGAACAGTTATTTTCAAATCTTCGTAAATAGAAGATACTATCTCCAAGTTTATCAATCTGCTTCAAAAGATTATTTTGATAGTCTTGAGTTTTTAAAGCAATTTGCTTTTCTGTAAAAATATCTTCCTGAACTTTTAGTCCTTGCTCATCAATGGATTGTAAGGAAAACCCTTGAGGAGTTTCATTAAGAATAATATCTATTGCAATCCTTCTTTTGGATTTATCAGAAAGAACCTGTTTTGAAAACTGAGTATCTAAATTGCGATAAATCTTTGTTAGAAGTTTAATGTCAGGTTTCTTGTTTGGATAAATCATAACCAAACCTTGAGAAGGATTTTCCTCAACTCCATTAACTAAAAAACCTTCAATATTTCCTTCCATATTAATAAAGCAAAGTCCATCTCCATTTGAAAATCTTTCTTTTGTATCAACTTGAAAATAGAATTTCCCTCTTCCAGAACGATTTATATCGCTAACCTTACCAATATATTTTCCAATTGACTTTGCTGAATCTAAATTTCCAATAATATCTTTCTTCCCGTTAAGATTAAAACTTGTAAATCCACGATTAAAACTCCTTTCAACATCAGGCTCAAACCCAATTTCAGTTTTACCAATGGAGCTTCTGCAATATTTTTCTTTATTGTTTTGAGAACTAATAAATTTATCTATTTCCTTTGAATAATGTGCAGTTACATTCTTAACATATTCCAAATCCTTCAATCTACCCTCAATCTTAAAACTCCTAACTCCAGCCTCAATCATTTCTGGAATATATAAAGAAGCATTAAAATCTTTTGTGGAAAGAATATGCTTATCATTAACCAAAACCTTACCTTGAGAATTAACTAAATCGTATCTACTTCTGCAAGGTTGAGAGCATTCTCCTCTATTGCCTGAACGTTTGGTTAGTTCATAACTTAAATAACACTGACCACTAAGACCATTACACAAAGCACCATGAACAAAAAACTCCAATTCAATATCTGGAACATAAGAATGAATTTCTTTTATCTCTTCAATTGAAAGTTCTCTTGCCAAAACAACTCTACTAAATCCAACATCCTTCAAAAACTTAATCCTCTCCTTAGAAATATTATGCATTTGAGTACTTGAATGAATATTTATTGGAGGAAGATTCATCTCCAAAATGCCATAATCTTGAATAATTATTGCATCAACCTTAATTGCGTAAAGTTTTTGAATTAAATCCTCAGCAGCTTTTAATTCATTATCAAAAAGAATAGTATTTATGGTAACATAAACCTTTGCATTAAACAAATGAGCATAAGAAACCAAAGAAGCAATATCCTCCAAGCTGTTTCCTGCTTGAACTCTTGCGCCAAAATTATCGGCACCAATATAAACTGCATCAGCACCACAATCAATGGCTGCCTTGCCTGTTTCCAAATTCTTTGCAGGAGAAAGAAGTTCAATATGCTCCATTATAATTTAATTAGAAGTAAATTTATTGCAAACAACGTTTATACATTTGAATTGTATTTTGCAATCCATAGTACAAAGCATCGCAAATTAAAGCATGGCCAATTGAAACCTCCAATAGATTAGAAATATTTTTATGGAAGAACTCCAAATTATCCAAATCCAAATCGTGACCAGCATTAAGTCCTAAGTTTTGATGTTTAGCTTCATTGGCAGCTTTAATAAATGGCTCAATGGCCTTATCTCTGTCAATAAAATAATTTTTTGCATAATTTTCAGTGTAAAGTTCCACACGGTCAGCTCCACAAGCCTTAGCTCCAGCAACCATTTCTTCTTCTGGATCAACAAAAATAGAAACTCTTGAAATAGGTTTTAGTCTTTCAACAACTGAAGTTAGAAATTCTTTATGTTTTATAGTATTCCAACCAGCATTAGAAGTTAAAACATTATGAGCATCGGGAACAAGAGTAACTTGAGCAGGTTTAATTTCTTCAACCAAACGAATAAAATCATCATTTGGATTACCCTCAATATTAAATTCTGTAGTTAAAATGGGTTTTAAGTTCCTAACATCTGAATAACGAATATGTCTTTCATCAGGACGAGGATGAACAGTAATGCCCTCAGCCCCAAAACGCTCACAATCCATAGCAACCTTAATCAAATCAGGATTATTTCCACCCCTTGCATTTCTTATAGTTGCCACCTTATTTATATTTACACTAAGCTTTGTCATAATAAATGCTTTAAAATCATTTTGCAAAGATAAGCATGAAAACAAAACAATTGCATTTTCTGAAAATTTTAACCTCCAAAATTCTTAAATAAATACTTATCTCAAATTAATTAATTCCACAAAGAGAATGAAATTATGATAAAATGAGTGAAGGCAAATAAAAACTCAATCATAATTAAAAATATGTCTGATATATTTTTATTTTTGATTGATTTATTTTCAAATATGATTGACTTATTTTTGATTATGATTGATGTTTTTCTGAAAATACATCTAATATAACTTAACAGCTCAACCAACTTCTTTTTTGGGGAGTAAATATATTTTTATATCTTTGTAAATTATTTGTTTTGAAAATATTGGTTATTATGGATAAACGTTGGGTGGTAAAGAGAAATGGGGATAGGACTTTGGTTGAGCAGCTTGCACGTGATTTGAGAGTAGATTCTACATGTTTGAGAGAGGAAGATTATAGGGCTTATGATATTATTGCAAATCTTCTTGTGCAAAGAGGGATAAATAGTTATGAGGAAGCTAAGAAGTTTTTTAGACCTAATTTAAAGGATTTGCATGATCCATTCCTTCTTAAGGATATGGAGGATGCTTTAGATAGAATCATGTTTGCCATGAAGGCAAGTGAGAAGATTCTAATTTATGGAGATTATGATGTTGATGGCACTTCTGCCGTTGCTTTAGTATATTCCTATTTAAAACAGTTTTATTCTGAGGTGGATTTCTATATCCCCGACAGATATATTGAGGGTTATGGTATTTCATATCAGTCTATTGATTGGGCTTATGAGAATGGTTATAAGTTGGTAATTGCATTAGATTGTGGAATTAAAGCTACTCAACAAATTGCTTATGCAAGTGAGAAAGAAATTGATTTTATTATTTGCGACCATCACCTTCCAGCCGATGAATTGCCTAAGGCTTGTGCAATCTTAAACCCAAAGCTTAAGGATTCTAATTATCCCTATAAGGAGCTTTCTGGTTGTGGTGTTGGATTTAAACTAATTCAAGCAATTAATATTAGAAGGAATCAACCTTTCGACAAACTTCTTCCTTATTTGGATCTTGTCGCAATTTCCATTGCTGCTGATGTTGTTCCAATTACAGGAGAAAATAGAATTTTGGCTTATTATGGTTTAAAAATCATCAATAGACAACCTCGTCCTGGTATTGAAGCTATTCTCAAGTTTAGCAATGTAGTTAGAGTTTGTAATGAAGAGGATAGAAAGCTTTATTTTAATCGTGAGCTAACCATTATTGATTTGGTGTTTTTGATTGGTCCGAGAATTAATGCAGCAGGAAGAATTGAATCTGGAAGGAATTCAGTTGAGCTTTTAATTTGTGATAAGTTGGAAGATGCTCAAGTTGTAGCTCAAAAGATTAATGAAACCAATGATGAACGAAGAAAATTAGATGTTGAAGCTACTCAACAAGCCATTACTATTCTTGAAAACTCTTCTGATCTTTTAAGCAGTAAGGCTAATGTTGTTTTCCAAAAAGATTGGAGCAAGGGAGTTATTGGAATTGTTGCCTCACGACTTATTGAAAAATACTATAAGCCAACCATTGTTTTTACAAAGAGCAATGGATTAATAACTGGCTCTGCTCGTTCTGTTAAGGATTTTGACATTTACAACGTAATTGAGTCTTGCTCTCATCTATTGGAACATTTTGGAGGACATAAATTTGCAGCAGGGCTTTCCATTAAGGAAGAAAATCTTAATGAGTTTATTCGTCTTTTTAAAGAAAAAGTGGAGCAGGATATGACAGAAGAGCAATATGTTCCAGAAATTGAAATAGACCAAGAAATCAATCTAAGTGATATTACTCCTAAGCTATATAGGATTATTAAGCAATTTGCACCCTTTGGACAGGATAATAACACTCCAATATTTCTTTCAAAAAGAGTTGTTGATACAGGTCAAGTGCGTCCAGTTGGACAAAAGCATTTGAATTTCTCAGCAATTCATTTAGACATTCGTCATCTTCCTTTTGCATGCATAGGTTTTGGACTTGGCGATTACTACGATAAAATACGTAATGGTGAAATCTTTGACATAGCCTATCAAATTGACGAAAATCAATGGAATGGAAGAACATCAATTCAATTAAACATTAAAGATATTAAACTAAATAAATAATAAATTTTTTTATGGCATTAGACGACAAGAAGATAATATTCTCAATGGTAGGAGTGGGCAAAACCTATCCACCAAGCAAGCAAGTTTTAAAGGATATTTATCTATCATTTTATTATGGAGCAAAGATTGGTATAATTGGTTTAAATGGTTCAGGAAAATCAACCCTCTTGAAAATAATAGCTGGCTTAGACCCTTCTCATCAGGGAGAAGTGCATTTTTCACCTGGTTACAGTGTTGGATATTTGGAACAGGAGCCTAAGCTGGACGATAACAAAACTGTTAAGGAAGTTGTTATGGAAGGCGTTAAGGAAGTTGCAGACATAATAAAGGAATACGATGAAATTAATTTGAAATTCTCAGAACCAATGAGTGATGATGAGATGACCAAGTTAATGGAACGTCAGGGAGAAGTGATGGAACTTATGGAACAGCACGATGCCTGGAACCTTGACAACAAACTTGAAAGAGCTATGGATGCACTTCGCTGTCCGGAAGAAGATGCAATTGTAAAAACACTTTCAGGAGGAGAAAGAAGAAGAGTTGCACTTTGCAGACTTTTACTTCAGGAACCAGACATACTTCTTTTAGATGAACCAACCAATCATCTTGATGCCGAATCAATTGACTGGTTGGAACAACACCTACATCAATACAAAGGAACAGTTATTGCAGTTACCCACGACAGATATTTCTTAGATAATGTTGCAGGATGGATTTTGGAACTTGATAGAGGAGAAGGAATACCATGGGAAGGTAACTATTCTTCATGGCTTGAACAAAAAACTAAGCGAATGGAGATGGAACAAAAAACCGAAAGCAAGAGAAAGAAAACTCTTGAAAGAGAGTTGGAATGGGTTAGAATGAGTCCTAAGGCTCGTCAAGCCAAAGGAAAGGCTCGTTTGAGTGCTTATGAACAAATGCTTTCACAAGATACTAAAGAAAAAGAAGAACGTTTGGAAATCTTTATTCCAAATGGTCCTCGTTTGGGAACAAAGGTTATTGAAGCCAATGGAGTTAGCAAAGCTTTTGGAGACAGACTTCTTTTTGAGAACCTAACATTTTCTCTCCCACCAGCAGGTATTGTTGGAGTTATTGGACCAAATGGAGCAGGTAAAACAACACTATTTAGAATGATTATGGGTTTCCAGAAACCAGATAATGGAACTTTTGATGTTGGAGAATCAGTTAAGGTAGGTTATGTTGACCAGCAACACAGCGAAATTGATCCAGAAAAAACAGTTTGGGAAGTTGTTTCAGAAGGCAATGAACAAATTCAAATGGGAGGAAGATTAATCAACTCAAGAGCCTATGTTTCTCGTTTCAATTTCTCAGGTACAGACCAAAGCAAGAAAACAGGAATACTTTCTGGAGGAGAAAGAAATCGTTTGCATTTAGCTCTAACACTTAAATCAGAAGCTAATGTTTTGCTATTAGATGAGCCAACCAACGATATTGACATTAACACCCTTCGAGCACTTGAAGAAGGTTTAGAAAACTTTGCTGGTTGTGCAGTAGTTATTTCCCACGATAGATGGTTCTTAGATAGAATTGCAACTCATATTCTTGCCTTTGAAGGCGATTCAGAAGTGTATTTCTTTGAAGGTTCTTATTCAGAATATGAAGAAAACCGTAAGAAACGTATAGGCGATGTAACCCCTAAAAGACCAAGATACAAAAAACTAATTGCTGATTAGAAACAGTTTGAAATAATAAAGGGATTATAAATCAATCTAAAAATAGAGTCAGGGTATTCACAACGGTCTTAATATACGTAATTTTTCCCTGTTATATGATTTATAATTCCTTTATTATATCGACTCATGTTAACTTTACCAACATTTAGAACAAGCCCAACCTGTTTCTCTACAATATGATAAAGAAGAGTAACAAGTTCCATGACCATCATTCCATGGCACATCATAATCACAACATTTTCCATTGTCACATTCTAACATGCCTTGGTCTTCACATCCTGAATCATCGCAAGATGTTATTAAAGCACTTGTAATAATTAATGCAAGTACAAAAAATAAAGGTTTTTTCTTCATAGATTAAATGTTTAGTTATTAAAATAATTTTTTTCTAAATTGTATAAAGATGGGATTGCTCCCATAATTACATATTTTATTGTATCATTTTTAATATAAAGTATAGTTGGAGATACCTTTGTCAATTTAGATATATCCTCATATTTGCAATTTTTAATTTCATACTTTGGATTAAAATATTTAATTAAATCATTTTTTTTATTATCTCCAACTGCAAAAGCAATAACTTTATCAATGTTCTCAGAACTTTCATATTGATTTAAATTACCGATATAATCCCAGCATGAACTACAATTATATGACAAGATACAAACAACATAAGTTGAATCAGCAAAGAAAGATGCTAATTGAGGTAGATTAGTATCTTTTATTGGCATATCAATTAGAGGATGTTTATGTTTAACTGTCTTTTCAATTTTTTTGAAATTCAATCCAAGAAAAAAAGAAGTAATAATAAGGACAATAATAACAATTATCAGAATAATATTTTTTTGCTTTTTCATAAACTTAAAATTTAACTATAAAACCCAAATCAAAGGCTAAATCAAATTGGTCAACATCATAATTAGCAAAAGTAAGGAATGACCAAGAATATCCCAACCCTGCATTAAATCCATATTTTACTTTTTTTACATCACCACCTATCATTTAACTTTCACTTTTCGACCAGATGCTTTTCTGTAATTTTCTTTTTCCTGTAATTTTGTTTTCATTTTTACCAATAAATAAGGATTATCTTTATCATCAGAAGTTACACCTTTAAAAAAGCCTTTCAATTTTCCGAAAAAATTATCAACTTTTGCCCGTATTTTGCTATATTTTAATCCTTCTATACCTTTCCATTCAACTAAATATATAACATTTCCATAGTTTATTGCATTATTTGCATCATCATCATACAAAAGGTAAATTCTTTCATCATTCCCTGCTTTTTTTTGCACAAAACGCAAACAGTTATCATTATCGGTTTCAAAGGCTACAAAATATATTGTGTTGCCTTTTTTATCCGTGTCCGTTTTGAGTAATTCTCCCATTGTACTGCTGGTTATTTGAATAATTTCTTTGGTAGAAGTAAATTTCATTTTTCCTGAAACTGCTACTTTCCCTATAATTTCAGGGTCTTCGGTCTTTGTAAGTACTATGTTTCTTGACACATAATACTGGAAATTACTTATTTTACCAACAGTAGAAGCTTGATTATCTATTCTTTTTGTCATTGGCTTCGTTGTAGAACAACTATATAAGAAAACATTGGTTATTAGTATTCCTAAGAAAATTATCCTAATCTTATCGTTTTTCAAATATTTTATGGTTATGCATTCCCTTGCATTGCAACCAATACTTATCAATATTGTTTTAGCATTAACTAAAGAAAATCTTCTTGTTGCCATCTTTTTTACTTTTTAAATATTTAAAATTCGTTTAACTCACGTTCGAATTAAAAAAAAGTTGCCTGCAAGATTAAGAACATTAACCCCACAGGCAAAGTGTTTTTTAAGGATTTTGCTGTCCACTTGATTTTCTTGACTTATAACCTTTCATGTCCAAAGAGCCTAAAACTTTTTGTGTATCCTCCAACAAGTTCCTCAATTCTTTGCCCATACGGTATATAACCTTTGGTCTTCTGATGGTTTCAGCCGTAACCTCTTCAAGAGTATCCACCGCCTTTGCACTAATACTAATCTTAAATTCTCCGAACTCACCTAAATCAACATCTCTTCCGTCAGCCAAGTACTTACCTATAACCAACCACAGATTGTCAACAGTGTTTTTAATATCCCCTCTTGAAAGAGAAGACAAATCAGTAACATCTTTGTAAATCTGGGTCATAGGAACCTTTCTTCCTTTTTTTAATTTAGCCATGAATTTTATTCCTGGCTGAGGTCCAACAGTAACTTTTCGTTCGACCCCTACAATTTCTAATGCCATAAATATTGGTATTAAGTTAAACAAAAAAAATATTTATTAAAGAGTTTTTTTAACCCTTTTTAATTTAATTATATCTCACTCATAATCAACCATTAAATTTCTTAAAGAGAATCAGTAAAATTTACACGCCATCAAACGCATCAAAACACGGCGTCTCACGCATCGAAATACGCCGTCAAACACATCGAAACACGGCGTGTAAAATATCGAAACACGGCGTGTAATTTTGTAGATTTGCTTTTGCAGTTTTCAAAGAACGTTTTATTTGTATATGTATATTATAATCAATATTATAAATAGCACAATAACCCTGATGCAGAAATTGCATCAAAATCTATAGAATGTAGAGAAAAGAGAAAATAAAAATCTCCGCAAGTCTTCTTTTTGTGGGCTTGAAAGATATGATAAAATGAAATATGGAGTTAATAAATGTTAGTTGGAAGAGGGTGAAATTTACAAACAAAGAAACAAAATTACATATTGAAGCAATGTTTTGTTCAAAATGTAATTTTTGCGAAACTTTGTTGTAATGTTTTATAAACATGAATTTTTACCAAATTTATGCTTGCAAATATATAATATTTTTTAATTGGATACAATTAATTTGATTTTTTATTTATTTAATTCTGCAATTTTATTAGCAACATTTATTCCATCAATTGCACTTGAGGTTATCCCTCCTGATAATCCTGCTCCTTCTCCGCAAGGATAAAGACCAGAGATTTGAATATGTTGGAGGGTTTCCTTATCTCTTGGAATTCTTACAGGAGATGAGGTGCGAGATTCTAAACCAATTAGATTAGCTTCTTGGGTAAGAAAGCCTTTCATCTTTCGTCCAAAATCGTTTAAAGCATTTTGGAGTGATGAGGTAATAAATTTAGGCAAAACCTTATTTAGATTTGTTGGCACAACTCCACATAAATAGGATGTTGGACTAAGGGCTGAGGAAGGAGTGTTTTTAAGAAAATCTGTTAAACGTTGTGATGGTGCTGAAATGCTATTGTCTGCAGCCACAAACATTTTCCTTTCCAAGTCTTCTTGAAGTTTCAAAAGCGATAATGCTCCAAATTTACCAAAATCTTTTGCATCCTCTTCATTAACACTTACAACAATTCCTGAATTGGCAAATGGAGAACTTCTTAAAGAATTGGACATTCCATTAACAACCAATTCTCCATTATTTGTAGATGCTGGTATTATCATTCCACCTGGACACATACAGAAAGAGAAAACTCCTCTTCCATTATTATTATATGCCAAAGTGTAGGATGCAGGAGGAAGTAATTTTGAATAGTTGGAGGAGTGATATTGAATTTGATTAATCAGTTCTTGAGGATGCTCAATTCTAACTCCCATTGCAAATGGCTTTGCTTCAAGAGCCCATTTCTTTTCATCAAACAAATAATAAATATCTCTTGCACTATGTCCTGTTGCAAGAATTACATTATCTGCCTCAATTCTATCTCCATTTTGAGTAATAACACCCTTAATAATATTGTCTTTAAGAATGAAATCAACAACCTTTGTGTTGAAATGATATTCTCCACCAAATTCTTCAATGGTTTTGCGAATATTTTTAATAATTGAAGAAAGCTTGTCTGTTCCTATATGTGCATGAGCTTCAATTTTAATATCTTTGTCTGCTCCATGCTCAATGAAAATATCCAAAACTTCATCAATGTTTCCTCTTTTATTGGAACGAGTGTAAAGCTTACCATCAGAAAAAGTTCCTGCACCTCCTTCACCAAAACACCAATTTGATTCTGAATTTACTTCTCTTTGACGAACAATTTGTGCAACATCCTTTTTTCTCTCGCTTACTGGTTTTCCTCTTTCAATAATTATTGGCTTTAATCCTTTTTCAATAAGTTTTAAACTTGCAAACAATCCAGCAGGACCAGCACCAATAACAATTACTGGTTTAGAGTTGTGAACATCTTTATATTCTCTCTTATTAAGACTTATTTCATTTTCTGGTAATTGAAAAGATTGTTCATCAGAGGTTTCCATCTTTTCTTTCTTATCTTGAAGATTAAGACTAAGCTTTAGCCTATATGATATTGGTTTCTTTCTTGCATCAATACTCCTTCTAATAACTTCACAGCTAAGAATATCAATTAACTTTATACCTGTTTTCTTTGCAATTGCTCTCTTTATAACCTCTTCACTCACCAAATCTTCAGGCAATAGGTTAATTTCTATTTCTTTTATCATCTTTTTTATGTTGTTTTTAAGGGGAAAATAAGGGAAGTTATTCGAAATACTATTCAAATGTTAGTGTAATGTAGAATATTCTTGTTTTGTATTTATCAATTATATTGGAGAATGGCTTTTGAGGTTCTGGAATATGCATATTGTTGAAACTAAAAGAAGATTTAAGTTCAATTCCAAACTTAAAGTATTGCAAATAGAAATCAAAACCAGCTCCAAGAGTGTACATCCAATCGGTGTTTTCTACTCTAAGTAGCAAATCTTCTTCTGCAATTTTTTTCTTTTTTAGTGAAGCTAAATCGTAGGCATGTTTGCCTCCTGCAATTACATATGGGCGAAAGTCTCTCCAGCGTTTTGATTGAATTTTAAATTCTAATGGAGTTTCCAAATAAATGGCTTCAATATTAGTTGATTCAGTTTTGTAAATTCCCTTATCATCAATAACATTAAAATTAAACTTCCTTTCACCAAAAGAAATAGTTGGAGTTAGCCTAAGGCGTAAGTATTCAAAAATCTTTAAGTCCCCAATAACTCCAACTTGAAATCCATGTTGAGAATCAATATTCATCCCCACAACCTTATCAGGTTCAGGAAGAGGATCCTTAACTTTTAAAAGTGCAGAAAATTGATTATAGCCTAAGAGAAAACCAAAATGAACTATTTTTTCATCGTAGTGAGGTAAGTTTTGTGGTCTTCGTTGAGCCGTAATACTTAAAGCAAGGAAAAGCGATAAAATTAATAGTATAATAGGTTTTCTCATTACTGTTTTATTCTATAATCTGTCTGAAAGAATCAAACGAACTTTTTCGTAATTAATTGTACCATTTTCACCTAATGACCAATTTCTTTCTTTCATTCTTTGAACAATTGGTTCAATGCAAGTTTCATTTAACCCAACATGACTTAAACGAGTTGGTATGCGAATTGATTCAAAAAATTCTTCAGTTGCTTTAATTGTTTTTTCAATTCTTTCATCTTTGTTCCCTTCCTTAATTCCAAATACTCTTTCTCCAAACTGAATAATCTTTTCTCCCTTTTCATCTTTCATAACCTTCATAACTCCAGGAAGTACAATTGAAAGAGTTGTACCATGATCAATATCGTGGAAGGCAGTAAGCTCGTGACCAATCATGTGAGTTGCCCAATCTTGAACAGCACCACAAGCAATCCATCCATTTAATCCCATTGTTGCAGCCCACATTAAGTTTGCTCTAACCTCATAGTCCATTGGGGCTGTAAAAACTTTTGGTGCTTCTTCAATAAGAGTTAAGATTATACTTTCAGCAAAGCGATCGGAAATTTGATTTCTTACTGGATAGGTTAAATATTGTTCCATAACATGAACAAAGGTATCAGCTATTCCGTTTGCAATTTGTCTTTCAGGCAAAGTGTAAGTTACTTGAGGGTCTAAGATTGAAAACTTAGGGAAACAATGTTCACTATGGAAAGCCAATTTCTCCAATGTTTCTTTCTTTGTGATAACTGCTCCATTATTCATTTCTGATGCAGTTGCAGGTAAGGTTAAAACAGTTCCAAAAGGCATTGCTTTGGTTATTTTATTACCTCCTGTAAGAAGAATTTCCCATTTGTCTTTTCCTTCATAAAAGGTTGCAGCAACAATAAACTTAGTTGCATCAATAACACTACCTCCTCCAACAGCAAGAACAAAATCAATATTATTTTCTTTAATGTAATCAACACATTTCAAACATGTTTCGTAATGAGGATTAGGTTCAATTGCTCCAAATTCAAACACTTTTCTATTTCCTAAGGCTTGAATAACCTGGTCATAAACTCCATTTCTCTTTATGCTTCCTCCTCCATAGGTAATTAAAACTCTACTATCTTGAGGAACTAATTTATCTAATTTCTTAATCGTATCCAACCCAAAAACTATTTGGGTTGGATTATAAAACATAAAATTATTCATACTCTTTTTTTATTTATAATTACGATTATTTCCTAAAGTTTATTGCACACTTCGCTTAAAAGCAATTGTTTGTTGATTGGCACAACACCAACTTGTTCACAAACCAAACCTCCTGCAAGATTAGAAATTTCTGCAACTGTTCTAAATGGTAAATCTAAAGCCAAACAAAGAGAAGCAACACTTATAACAGTATCTCCTGCTCCTGAAACATCGGAAATTGACCTATGGTGTGCAGGAATTATTACCATATTGTCTTGTTTTAAGTTGTAGTCAGCAATAAATACTCCATTTTCGCTTAGAGTTATGAATATCATTTGAGATTTTATTCTTTGATGCAAAAGATTTGAAGCATCAATCAAATTATCCATAGATGGAAGGTCAAACTCAATTTTCAACCCTTCCTTTAATTCCTTAAGATTTGGTTTGAAAAGGGTAACATTTTTATATTCAAGAAAATTCTTTTTCTTTGGGTCAACAGTAGTTGGTATTCCTTTTCTGTTTGCAAGCTTCACAACTTCCGAAATAACTTTAGGAGTAATTACTCCCTTGTCATAGTCTTGAAATATTATTGAATCAATCTTTGATGAATTAATAATATTGGATATTGAGTCAATAAAATCTTTCTCATCTTTTTCACTTAAAGGAGTTGTAATTTCTTGGTCAACTCTTAGCATTTGAACCTTATTACCCAATATTCTTGTTTTAACTGTTGTTTCTCTCTCTTTTGAAAGCAAAATTCCATCTTTAGTGATGTTTAGTTTTTTCATTAAAGAAAGAATGCTCTTAGCTTTTGGGTCGTGTCCCACAACAGAACAAAGAATTGGGTTAGCTCCCATAGCTTTAATATTTAAGGCAACATTGGCAGCTCCTCCCAAACGGTCTTCTGTTTTAACAATTGTTGCAACTGGAACAGGAGCTTCAGGAGAAATTCTATCAACCTTTCCCCACATGTATGAATCAATCATAACATCTCCAATAATCAAGATGTTTAACCCATCAAATCTGTTAAATATTTTCTTGTAGTCCATAATCAAAAATTTAAATTGAAAGTTCTCCTCTTAAAGGAGAATTTAGCATTTCAATAATTTGGCTCTTGTCAGTGAAGTTTCCAAGCAGGAACATTAGCTTTGCAATTGCCGATTCAGTTGTTATGTCGTGCCCACTTATAATTCCAATTTCAGCCAAATGAGCCGATGTTTCGTAATGTCCCATTGCAACAGAGCCAGCCTTACATTGAGTTACGTTGTAAATGATTATTCCTTTTTCAATTGCTTCTGTTAAAGCTTCAATAAACCATTCTTCTGTTGGAGCATTGCCTGAACCATAGGTTTCCAAAACAACTCCTTTTAATCCTTCCATTGAAAGAATTGTTCTAAAATAACTCTCCTTAATTCCAGGGAATAGTTTTATTAGAATTACATTATCATCAAGTTTCTTGTAAGCTTTAAAAGCTTGGGTTGGCTTTTGAAGAAATAGATGTGGCTTATAAGTTATATTAATTCCCACTTTTGCAAGAGAAGGGAAGTTTCCTGAATAGAATGCTTCAAAATATTCTGCATTGATTTTGGTTGTGCGATTTCCTCTATATAATCTGTCTTCAAAGAATATACAAACCTCAGGAATAGAAAGATTTTCATTTGATGCAATTTCAACAGCTCCAATTATGTTTTCTCTTCCATCTGTTCTAATCATACCCAAAGGTAATTGTGAACCAGTAAGAATAACTGGTTTTGCAAGGTTTTCCAGCATAAAACTTAAAGCAGAAGCAGTGTAGCTCATTGTGTCTGTTCCGTGCAAAACAATAAAACTATCATATTTATCATAGTTTGTTTCAATAACACTTGCAAGTCCAATCCAATAGTCGGGTTTCATATTTGAAGAATCAATAATTGGATCAAATCTAAATGAGTCCAATTTGCAGTTAAACTCTCTCAAAACAGGCAAAGCCTCATATATTTTGGACATATCAAAAGGTAGTAAAGCTCCTGTTTTTTTATCTTTAACCATACCAATTGTACCTCCGGTATAAATAACTAAAATTCTCTTCATCTAAAACGTCTTTTTCACGAATAATCTACAAAATTACAAATAATGTTGTAAAAAAGAGATTTGAGCAAAATAAAAAGAGATTAAATGCCTTTGTTTATCCAAAATAATGCTTTAAAATTTTCATTAAACCTTATTTTCATTTCTTTTTTCCTTGTTTAAACGTAATTAAATAAGGAAAAAATTTGATAAGGTACGACCATAATAGTATTAACGTACGACCTTAATTAAATAAGGTACGACCATAGTGATGCTAAGGTACGACCTTACCAAATTTATTCCTTATAAAAATTAATTATCTCTTTGTTTTGTAATATTTTATCCTTATTAAATTATTGTAAGTCTTAATTGTTTTTTGAATAGAAAGAGAAAAGAAATTTTTATGCTTTAGAGTTTGGAATGAAATTTGATGTTAGAAGAAAAATAATATTGAATAAATAAATTTTGAAACAACAAATTAACTAATTTTGCTAATAATTATGTATATGAGAACCTTTAAATTCCTCAAAATAACGTTTTTCTTTTTTTTTCTTTTGATTAATGTGTTCTGTTTTGCCCAAACCAAAACAATAAAAGGGCAGGTTGTGGATGCAGAAAACAAGGATGGAATTTTTCGAGCTACAGTAAGCTATTCAATTGATGGCTTTGCTCAAGGAGTTACAAGTGATGATAATGGACGTTTTGAAATTGAAATTCCTCAAGAGATTGATACCATTAAAATTTCACATATTTCTTATAAACCAAAACTTCTTTTCATACGTTCAGTAAAGAAAAGCATTAAAATACCTCTTGAGCCACATGCATCTCAAATTAAGGAAGTGGTAATTACTGCAAAAAGGGAAAAATACACCAATAAGAACAATCCAGCAGTTGATTTAATTGAAAAAGTTGTTGAAAACAGGGATAAGAATTCTATTTTAAACCATTGTCCTTTGCAATATTCCTCTCACAACAAATCATTAATTGCACTTGACCCAACCAACGATACTCTTTTAAATAAAATACGTCTTCGTCCTGTTGTTAATCTTATGCAATCCTTAGACCAAACCTATTATGGCAGCAAGAACTATTTGCCATTATATTTCTTTGAGGAGATAACAAAAATCTTTTGTAAGGATGGAGGTAAACTTGATGAGCAAAGAATAGCAGTAAAACATGTTAATTTAACAGACCAAGTTACTGAAGATGATGCAAAGCAGATGCGCTCAAGTATATTTCAAAAAATAAATCTTTATCAAACCTATGTTGATGTTTTAGGACATCAAATAATGAGTCCAATCAATCGTTTGGCTCCAACCTTCTATAAATTCTTTATTGAAGACACCCTAATGGTTAATGACAAGGAATGCATTCAGCTTTCATTCATTCCAAGAAACCTCTATGACATAGGTTTTATGGGCTATTTATATATAACAAACGATAGTAAATACCAACTAATAAGCGCAAAACTCTCAATTCCTGAAAAATCGAATATTAACTTTATTGATAAGATTGATTTTATTCAAACTTACAGAACAGACTCATTGGAAATTGATGGAAAGAAACAAGAGTTTACTTATATTGTTGAAGATGCCATTTATGCTAAGATGAATTTTTATTCCCTAAAGACATATGGTTATAGTATAAATACCTATTCTCAACCAATTTTTGAGCCTTATGAACTTATGAAAGAAAAAGACCTCAAAGATTTTGAGATTACCCAAGAAAACAGACTTTCTCCTTTAACAGAAACAGAAATAAAGACCTATCAATTGCCCGATAGTCTTAATTCAATAACTTGGTTCAGGGTAACAAAATATCTTTCTGAAATTTTCTATGGAGGATATTTGCTTATGGGACCTTTGGAAATTGGACCAATTGATAATTTGTTTTCTTTCAATAAGGTTGAGGGCGAAAGATATCGTTTTAGTGGCAAAACAAACTATAAACTTAGTCGCAACTGGTATGTGAATTGGATGTTGGCCTATGGGACTGTGGATAAAAAATTCAAATATGAAGTAGATTTAAAATATAGTTTCAACTCTCTAACCAAAAATCCTAATGGATTTCCTGCTCATTTTATTGGAGTGAAATACACCAATAATACGTTCATCCCTGGTAGAACAATATTTAATAGCAACTACGATAGAATAACACTATCCATAACAGATATTGTGGATTATAAACTTGCATTTCAAAAAGCTCTAACTCTTCAATGGATGTATGAAACAAGAAAGGGAATTAGTTTTAATCCTTATCTAACTCTTCAAGAAGTTAGAGCTTATGGTGATTGGAACTTTGCCAATTTGTATGGAAAAGAGATTACTGGATTTCGTTACGATAGACTTGGTATTAATTTGAATATTGTTTTTAATGGTAAATGGATTCAAAGAAATCAGGTAAGAGTGCAGATTGCAGGCAACTACACCTCAATGAATATTAATTATGAGCTTGGATTTGAAAACACTCATCTTCTGAAAGTAAAAGCCTATCGAAAGCTTAATCTTAATCCATTTGGATATATGATGTTTTGGGCTGAGGGAGGTTATATTTGGGGAAAGATGCTTTCACCTTATTTGTTCACAAACACAACCTATAATAGTGTAATTTATCATCAATCATCTTTCAACCTAATGAGTACAATGGAGTTCTTCTCCGACAAATATGTTCAACTCTTTGCGATATATAATTTGAATGGAATTTTATTTAACCGTATACCTTTAATAAGAGAATTGGGGTTAAGAGAAGAAATAAATTTCAAAGCAACCTATGGAGGACTAAGAGATGAAAACAGATTTATGATTGATAATGAGTTTGTGAAAACCTTTACCGATAAACCATATATTGAAGTAGGTGCAGGCTTTCAAAATCTCTTTAACCTTATTGGAGTGGAATACATAAGAAGAATAACCTACACTGAAGGCTTAGTAGAGAAAAAGAAATGGGGGATTAGGCTAAATCTTGTTATGCGTTTTTAAAATCCTGGCAATTGAATTAACACAGTTGGCAACAAAAGAATCCAACCCAAAATAACCATTGCCAAAATAAACTTCCAAGACCATTTAACCCATTTTGCATAAGGAATTTTAGCCAAACCTAAAACAGCAATCAAAACTCCTGAAGTCGGAGTAATTAGATTGGTAAAACCATCTCCAATATGGAAAGCTGTAACAGCAGATTGAAGAGGAATATCAGTCATAAGAGCTATCTCTCTAAACATAGGCATAAGCATTGCAGCTTTTGCAGTTCCAGAAGTAATTATCGCATTTAATAAAGATTGAAAACCATACATAAGACTTAATGCACCAACAGGTCCAGAACCATTAATTGAGGTTGCAACTGAATTAAGGAAAGTGTCAATAATTTTTCCATCTTCCAAAATAACTATAATCCCACTTGCTAATCCCACAACTAAAGCAGCACTCAACATATCCTTGGCTCCAGCAATAAAAAGTTTTGAAATTTCTGAAGCATCTTTACCCATTGCCATTCCAGTAACAATAGCCATTGTAAAGAAAAGAGCTGCAATTTGAACAAAATCCCATTCAAAAATCATAACTCCAACTATAAGATATATAATTGTGAAAATCAGAATTGACAAACAAAACATTTGAACAGATTTCTTCAACATCTTATATCCACTTACAATAAAAACAATGGCCAAAACTAAAAGAAGAATATAAGTTGAAAGACCACCCTTAAACAATTGAGGATTTAAACCAACATAAAAAGAGTAAGCTACAATTGTTGCAGAAGAAATAAAATATGAAAGCCAAGTGCCTTTGTTAGCCTTTGAAGCTTCAAGCTTTTGAGCTGAGTCGTGGTTTTCTCTCCAATAGTTATCTTCTTCAAACATTATAGACTTGCTTGGATTTTTCTTAACTTTTTTTGCATACCACAAAACATAAGCAATACCCAATCCAGTTATAATAAACCACATCACCAATCTATACTCAATACCACTAAACATCTTTATTCCTGCAATATCTTGAGCAATACCCAAAGTAAAAGGATTCAAAACACAACCAGCAAAACCCAATCCAGCAGCCAAAAAGCATATACAAACTCCAACAATGGAATCATAACCCATACTTATAGCTAGAGGAACAAAAATTATAACAAAAGCAATCGTTTCCTCGCTCATTCCAAATATAGCACCAAAGGAAGAAAACATAACCATTATAAGTATAATGATAAGATTATTCACTCCAATCCATCGCAAAAACCTAAACCTTTCTAATCTGTTGCTATAATTCAAAAAAGACTGCACTCCCATATCAATAGCCTTGGTTTCATTCAAAATCCAAAATGCACCACCCAAAATAAGAAGAAAAGCAATAATAGCAGGAGCCTTTTGAAAACCTTTAAAGAAAGCAGACATTACTTGCCAAGTTTGAGGAGCTTGGTCCACCCTATGATAACTACCATTAACAACTCCATTAATAATTTTTCCACTTTCAGTAACTTGTGCTTGTCTCACAAATTCTCCAGCAGGAACAAACCAAGTTGCAATGGCAGCAAGGATAATTAATCCAAAAATAATAACATAAGTGTGTGGAACCTTCTTAAACATATCTTCTCAAATTAAAATTTACATAAAACAAAGCGCAAAAATACAATAATAAAACAAATTCAAATTATTCCCTTATTCTATTTTACTGAATCTTCGTTTTAATTTTCTAAAATAAGGATTTAATTTTCTTACTCTTTGTTTGATTAGAATAAGGGTTAATAATTAATTTAAAAAGAATGTAAGAAGAGAATAATAAACCATCTACTTCTTTTCATTTCTTTGTCTAATTTTATAAACAATTCCTATTAGAATAATAATTATTGAAGAGAATAGGCAAATGCGGGCAATGTAGTCACCGTATTTAACATAGAATGTTAGTTTGGTTTGGGGTACAAGCGAAGCTTTTATTACATCTTGTTCCCAGAATTTAGTTTTTTGACTTACTTCTCCTTTTGGAGATATAAAACAAGATGTACCTGTATTAGCACTTCTGGCAATTGGACGTCTTGTTTCAATGGCTCTAAGGGAAGCGTAAGAAGCGTGTTGTTTATATCCTTGAGTGTCTCTCCACCAAGAGTCGTTGGTGATTATAAATATTATTCCAGCTCCTTCTCTAACTCTTTTTGCAACAAATTCTCCATAAATTGATTCATAGCAAATAGGAGTTGTTACTTTAACTTTTGAGCTTTCAGACTCAAATAGATTGTGGTTATCATCAACGGCAAGTGTTCCAACTGGAAGATTACCCAACTTAATTGCAAAGTCTAATATCTTACCAATATATTTCTTAAAAGGAAGTCTCTCAACTCCTGGTACAAGTTTAGTTTTGTGATATACATTAAAATTATTGTCTTGTTTAATTTGAATAGCGCTATTATAAACTGAATAGTATGGCAAAGGAGCAAACTCTATTTTTCTTGATGCTTCTGTTTTTTCTTCTTCCGATTGCAAACGACGAGAAAATGAACCTACTATCATTTGTGTTTTAGGATATTTGGAAATGAAATTGCTTAGTTTAGCAAGGTTATAGTTATCCTGCATTTGATCTTCCCAAATTCTTTCTTCCAAGCAACCTTCTGGAGCAAGGATAAAACTTGTGTTCTGGTCTGCTTTCTGTTCGGATAATGAAATTAGTAGATTAACAATTTCATTATTTGAAAGCATCTTTGTTTCATCGTAAGGTTCCAAATTGGGTTGCAAAACAACAACATCAATAGGAGTATTTTTTTCTTCCTCAAAGCTTGTCCAAATAATAAGTGAAAGAGAAATAGGAATAATAATTATAAAAGCAAACTTTAAAAGATTGGAGGTAAAGAGTTTTTTGCTAATAAGTTTTAGCTTTCCAACTTTGTCGTTAATTCCTATCTGTTTAATTATTTGATAAGCAAAATAGTTTGTAATCCAAACCCAAAGAGAGCCACCAAAAACTCCAGTATATTCATACCACTGAACCATTATAGGCATTGTAGAAAATCCGTTTCCAAATGTCATCCAAGGCCATGTTAATTCCCAATGAAGATGCAAAAACTCAATGCTAATCCATAGAATTGGAAGAACAAAAAAACCTTTACTATTATTGAAAAGAATCTTCTTTATGTTATGATAGATTTGGAAAACCAAACCTCCTAAAAAAGCATTAAGAAAAGGAGCAAAAAGCCCAAAGAATGTTGCATAAGAAATCCAATAGGTAGTAAGAATATTGAAAATAAAAAATGCAATAAAACTATACTTAAATACTGCGAATTTGGAGAATTTTTCTTTATTGTTTGAAATATGATTTTCAACCCAAAGAATAGGTACAAGAGCAATAAATAGAATTGGAGCAAAACCAAAGGTTGGCCATGCTAAAGCTAAAAGAATTCCAGTTAGTGAGGCAATTAAAAAAAGTTGTTTTTTCTTCATTTTATTACATAATCCATTTTAATATCGAACTCTTCAGCAGGTATTTTATCTAAGAATTGAAAAGGGAAACAAACTCCAACCTTTAAAGAGTTATTATTTTCAAGAAGTCTATCATAAAATCCTTTTCCTCTTCCCAAGCGATTATTATTTTTGTCAAAAGCAACAGCTGGAATAATCATCAAATCAATTAAACCAATATCTTCAAAAACCGTACCAGTAGGTTCCAAAATTGAAAATGATTCACCTTCTTTCATCGATTCAATCCCTTCAAACTGTCTTAGTTTTAAAATATCTTCTTCAACACAAGGAAGAAGAATTGTTTTTTCTTTATACCATTTAATAACGAAATCGTGAGTATATAATTCATCCTTCATTGACCAATATGCAAGAACAATATTAGAGTTTTTAAACCAATCCTTCTTTTCAATCTCTTCCCAAATAGGTTTTGACATTTCTTTCTTTTGCTCAAAAGAATATGCTTTCTTTAGTTCTTTAATAAGTTTTCTAAGTTCTATCTTTTCGTTTTTTAAACTATCCATAAAGCAATATTATATACCAAAAATGCAATTATCCAAGCTAAAATAGTTGTGTAAAGCGCAAGGAATATAGCCCAACGAAGTTTTCCGCTTTCTCTCCAAACAACAGTAAAAACTGCAATGCAAGGGAAGTATATTAAAACAAAAGCTAAGAAACTTGCAGCAGAAGCAATAGTAAATTCAGGAGCCAAAACACTAATGGTGCTAACAATAAGCTCCTTTGCACTAATACCAGCCAAAAGGCCAATGCCCATTTTCCAGTCAAATCCCAATGGAATTAAAACTGGCTCAATAAATTTACCAATATAGGAAATAAAGCTATTTCCAGTTTCGTGAGGATTAGGAAAGTTGAAAAGGAACCAAATAATAATAGATGCAATTAAAACAATTCCTGCAATCTTTTTCAAATAATCCTTAGTGTTAAACCAAATTATAGGTTTAATGTTTCTCCATGTTGGAACCTTATATTGAGGAAGAGTCATTACATAATTAGTACTAAGAGTTTTTATTATTGTCTTCTTGAAAACCATTGCAAAAATAATAGCAAGTAAAACTCCAAAAAGATACAATATACAAAGCACAAGAACAGGGTATTTAGGGAAAAAAGTCCCAATCAAAAGAATATAAACAGGCAATCTTGCGGAGCAAGACATAAAAGGAATTATAAGCATGGTTACTAGCCTGTCTTTTTTATTTTCAATTGAACGTGTCGCCATAATTGCTGGCACATTGCAACCAAATCCCATAATCATTGGAACAAAACTTTTCCCATGAAGTCCAATTTTGTGCATAAGATTATCCATAAGCCAAGCCACTCTCGACATATAGTTAGTTGCTTCCATTAAAGAGATAAAGAAAAACAAAATAATTATGTTAGGTAAGAATATAGCCACTCCTCCAACTCCTTGAATTATTCCATAGGAAAGTAAATCGGAGATTACACCATCTGGAAGTTTTGTGTGAACCAATTGACTTAGCCAGTCAAATCCTAATTGCATCCATTGCATTGGATACTTTCCAATGTAAAAAGTAGAATAGAACATTAGCCAAATTACAAACCCCAAAAATATGTATCCCCAAAACTTATGTGTAAGGATAGAGTCTATTTTCTTTGTTGTAGAAACAGATACCATATAGCATTAATAGGTTTTTGTTTCAATTCCAAGTGCTCTAACTTTTTGAGCAAAAGTTTCTAATTCTTCTATACTTAGTTTTTCCAAATTGCTTTCAGGAGTAACTCTGTCGATAGCATAAAGCATAACCATACGAGGCTTAACTTGTTTAACAACTTCCAACCAAGCAGAAAACTCTTCTTGAGTTGTGTTGTCAATAATTTTTCCATCATTTTCACCTCTAAGAAGTAGTGTTTGCATTATTGCATCTTTGCCAAAAAGAATCAATTTTTCTTTTACATTTTCTAAGTTAATAACCTTAGGATTTGCCTTACTGATTGCATAAAACATTTTAGGAGTCGCAGAGTCAAGTTTTAAAATTGGATTATCAATTTTATGTAATGCATTGAAAATATCTTCTTTTAAAAGATTTGTAGCATTTGAAAGTACAGATATTTTAGCTTTTGGGGCATAAAGATTTCTGTAATGAACAACCATATCAATAATTTCACTAAACTCAGGGTGTAGAGTTGGTTCTCCATTCCCAGAAAAAGTTATTGAATCAATAATTGTTCCGTTTTCCTTAAAGCGAATTAATTTTTCTTTAAGTTCTTTTTCTATATCTTTTTTTTGAGGGACCAAATCAACAATTTCTTTTGTGTCTTCATTCCATCCACATTCACAATAGATGCAATCAAAATTGCAAAGTTTTTTGTGAGTGGGCAAGAGATTAATCCCCAAAGAATTGCCTAATCTCCTGCTATGTATTGGTCCAAATACAATTTCATTAAATAACATGTTCGAATAATTTTTTGCAAATATCGATAAAAACGATTAGAAATGGGAAGAAATTATATTTGAATTAAAAGTTTTGTTTGTGATGTTTTGTTAAATAATCAATTAGTGAAATGAAGAAAATTAGAATGGAAATAAGAAAATTAAAGCAATGAAAAATAAAATATCATTAATAAAAGACCAAATAAAACATTATCACAAATTATGAAAAAGCCCATAAAAGGGTTGCAAAAATTGATAAATATAAAATTTATAGTACTTTTGTAATCTTATTTTTAGAAGAGATGGATTTAAAAAACATAACACACCCAATACGTGATTATTTGGAGCTTTTTGATAAACGTTTTACTGAAAGCGTTTCTGTAGAAGGTTTCTTTGTAGATGATATATCTGATTATATTCTTCATCAATCAGGAAAAAAAATACGCCCTATTCTTACATTTCTTTCAGCAAAGGCAACAAATGGAGTTACAAGTCAAACAATACGTTGTGCGTTAATTTTGGAACTACTTCACACTGCTTCCTTAGTTCATGATGATGTTATTGATGAGAGTGAAAAAAGAAGAGGAAAAGATACTATAAATTTCAAATGGGGAAACAATACTGCTGTTCTTTATGGAGATTATCTTTATGGAAAATGTCTTGAAATTATAGAAACAGAAAGTGATTTTAAACTTCTACCAATTTTTGCTAAAATAACAAGTAAATTGCCTTTAGGAGAATTGATGCAGAAAGATGTGTCAGAGAGAATGGATTATAGTGAAGAAAGTTATTTTAAGGTAATAAGTAATAAGACTGCTGCTATGATGGAAGTTGCTGCAGAAATTGGAGCAATGAGTTCTGGAGCTTCTACTGAAGAAATACAAAACTTAAAGTCTTTTGGTTATTATATGGGATTGGCTTTTCAAATTAGAGATGATATTTTGGATTTCTTCCCTGAATACAATACAGGCAAACCTTTTGGAAACGATATAAAAGAAAAGAAAATAACACTTCCATTAATATTCCTGCTAAATGAATCTTCTCCAAAAGAAAGAGAAGAAATATTACAATTTATTCAACAAGACAATAAAAAAGAAAAAGATATACTTGATTTAATTAATAGAGTAAGAGACGAAGGCTTTATTGATAAATCAGAAGAAAAAGTTAAGATGTTTTGTCATTTAGCCGAAATACAACTAAACAGATTTAAAGACTCAGATAGTAAGAGTAGTTTAATTGACTTGCTAAATATATTAGCAAAACGAGAAAGTTAATAATTAATTTAATATAAAATTTAAGTACGTAAAAACATGAAAAAGTTTATTTTAATCTTTGTCGCAATATTGTTCTGCGGCATAACAATTAACGCACAAACAAATAACAAAAAATCTACTCTACCTACTGTAACAATAAATACTTTAGAAGGAAAAGCAATTAAAGCTTCTGAATTTTCAAATGAAGGGAAACCATTTGTTATTTGCTTTTGGGCAACATGGTGTAAACCTTGCTTAATGGAACTTAATGCAATGGCAGAACTATATGGTGATTGGCAAAAAGAAACAGGAATAAAAATTTATGCAGTATCAATTGATGATGCTCGTACTTGTCCAAAGGTTAAACCACTTGTTAGTGGTTCTGATTGGGGTTATGAAGTTGTTTTAGATCAAAACTCTGAGCTTAAACGTGCCTTAGGTGTAAATAATCCTCCTCACACTTTTATTGTAAATGAAAAAGGAGAAATTGTTTGGCAACATGTTGGGTATGCTCCTGGAGATGAAGAAACCCTAATTGAAGTATATAAGAAAGTTGTTAAAGGAGAAGAAGTAAAATAGTATGAAGAAATTATTATTAGCAATATTTCTAATTATTTGTTCTTTCAATGGCTTCTCTCAAGATATTTTTGGAGGAAAGGTAACTGGAAACTTTCAAATGGATGTTCAAGCATCAAAAGAAGATTCAATAATTGGGGCAGAGAGAGTAAGCGAAAAGCTTTTAATGAATGCCTTTACAAATATCCTTTACACAAATGGAGATTTTTCTGCTGGAGTTCGTTTTGAAGCTTATCTAAATCCTATTCTTGGATTTGACCCAAAATACAAAGGAGCAGGACTTGCTTATAGATTTGCTTCCTATAAGAAAGATTATTTGGAGATTACTGCAGGAAATTTTTACGAACAGTTTGGAAATGGTTTAATTTTTCGCTCATATGAAGAAAGAAACCTTGGATTGGACAATGCAATGGATGGATTAAAAATTATTGCTCGTCCAATTAAGGGAGTTGCATTAAAAGGAGTAATTGGAAAGCAACGCTACTATTGGGAAAAGATTTGGGAAAGTGATGATTTTGGTTTGGTTAGAGGAATTGATGCTGAGGTTTCAATCAATTCTCTTTTCAAAAAGTTTGAAGCTTCACCATTGCAAATTATTGCAGGAGGAAGTTTTGTAAGTGTTTTTGATAAGGCAGAAGATAGATTTATTATTGAACCTTCAACAGGAGACAATTATAAACTAACTATGCCTGAAAATATTGGTTCTGCAGCTGCAAGATTGCAAATGTCTTATAAGGCTTTTAATCTTAATGCTGAGTATGCAAGAAAAGGACAAGATCCAAATGCAGTTAATGGATACATATTCCATAAAGGAGAAGCAGCCTATTTATCATTGGGCTATGCAGCAAAGGGTTTAGGAATTAATGTTTCTGCAAAGAGAATAGATAATATGAGTTATAAGTCAAGAAGAGGAGAAACAGGAAATATGCTTAATGTAAATTATCTTCCTGCTCTAACTCGTCAACATGCGTACTCTCTTTTTGCAATGTATCCATACGCAACTCAAGTAAATGGAGAAATGGGTATTCAAGCAGATATTATATATAAATTAAAAAAGAATACATTCTTGGGAGGAAAATATGGAACTGATCTTAAGTTAAACTATTCAATAGCAAATTCTATTGATAAGGAATATGTTCAACTAAACCCTGCTGGCAATTATGAAGGAACTGAAGGATATTCATCTTCTTTCTTTAAGGCTGGAGATGAAATATATTTTGAGGAATTAAATTTAGAGTTAGGTAAAAAACTTAGTTCAGATTTCAAACTAAACCTTATGTATTCTTATCAAACCTTCAATCCAATTGCAATAGGTCATCAAGGAGAAAAATTTATTTATGCAAATATTTTTGCTGCCGATTTAACTCAAAAACTTAAGAAAAGAAGCTCTCTAAGATATGAAGTTCAACTTCTTTTGACAGAACAAAACTATGGAGAATGGGCTGCTGGAGATTGGATTCAAGGAACAGTTGAATATAATTTGGGTGGAAAATTCTTTGTTGCTGCAACTGACCAATGGAATTATGGCAAACTTAATGGAGAGAAAGTTCACTACTATAATTTTGCTCTTGGATACACAAAAGGAACAACAAGAGTACAATTAAGTTATGGCAAACAAAGAGAAGGTATAATTTGTATTGGAGGAGTTTGCAGAATGGTTCCAGCTTCAAATGGATTATTTGCAACCATTACAAGCAGCTTCTAAATAATGGTTAATGGTTATTGATAAATGGTGAATTTCAAAAATAATAAAGAAAATGAAAAAGATAATATATATATTTGCAATTATACTTCCTTTAATATGGGTTAGTTGTGATACTATTGAAGAGGATCAACAATTAATATATCTTAAAGGAATAACAACAGAAACAACTCCAATTACAGCTATTAGTTCTGAACAAAAAGTATTATTGGAAGATTACACTGGATGGAAATGTGTAAATTGTCCACGAGCAGCTGCAAAGGCAACAGAAATGATTTCTAAATATGGAGAGAAACTTGTTGTTATGGCTGTTCATGCTACTGCTTTTGCTAATAACTCAATCGATTCTCTTAATTTTAAAACTGAATATGGCGAAAGGTGGGCTACAGAATTTGGTTGTACATCTTTACCAACAGGAGTAATTAATAGAAGAAAGATAGGAGGAGCTTATACAATTGGAGATGCAAATTGGGATAGTGAAATTCAAAACACTATTAATTCTCAAAAACACATTATGGATATTAATCTTGGAGTAAAGTATAAAGAGGAATATAATAAGATTTTAGTCAGTACAGAGAATATTTTTAGAGAAGATTATCCTTCTAAAACTCAAATATCAGTGTTAGTTTTAGAAAGTGGAATTATTGGTGTACAATATAATACTGACCCTAATTATGGTACAACTCCAAAGATAAATGATTTTGAGTTTAATCATATATTAAGAAAGAATGGTCTTATTGATTACCCTTTAACTACAGATAAAGTGAATAAAGGAGAAAAAATAGCTATTAATTATTTAATAGATGTAGATCCAGATATTCAAGATATTTCTAAATGTACTGTTGTTGTATTTGTTACAGATGCACAAACTAAAGAGATCATTCAAGTAAATGAAATTCATCTTTAATTAGCTGTAAGATTTTAGTCTATTTATTGTCTAAATTTAAAATTAATACAAAATAGTAGGTGTAAAGAAACAAATTATTGTATATTTGCACCATAATTTAAAAATAAAAAGAAGATGAAAAAAATATACTTTCTATTAACAATCCTATTAGGCCTATCTTTAGGTTTAAAAGCTCAACAAAGTTTTGAATTCTCTCAAAATGGAACAGTATTTACAGACACTGTTAAAATAGATGTTGCATCAACAGGAGGAGAAGAAGTTTCATTAGATTTCATACATTTTAAAAATATAACTGCTGACACAATATATGTTAGAGTTTATAGACAAGACATTTCTTTAAATCCAACAGCATCATTATTTATGTGTTTTGATGGTGATTGTGTAATTGATACAATACCTCAAAACATTATTGCACTTGTTCCAAATGTTGACTATACAAGTTTTGATTTGATGTACACCTATACAAGCGATGCAACAAGCACAGCAAGAATTCATTTAGTTGATACATTAAATCTTCAACCAATACAATCATTTGTTGTTCAATATAGAAATCCAGATGCAGCTCTACCAAAACCTATTAAATCTAATGTTCTTTCTTTAGAAGCATATCCAAATCCTGCTGCTAATAGTGCAACAATCAACTACTCTTTACCTTCAAACTATAGACAAATAACTTTAGTTTTAAGAAATATGATTGGAGAAGAATTAAAGACAGTTCAATTAAGTTCTTCTTCTAAAGGGAAACAAACAATCAATACTTATGATTTACCAAATGGAGTTTATTTCTACTCAATAATTGGTGATGGAAAAACAATTGCAACAAAAAAACTAATTGTTAAACACTAATTCCCAAGGAATACCTTTTTAAATAATAATATATTTAATTGATTAGCCTTCGCATTATTTAATTAATGTCGAAGGCTTTTTAATTTCACAGAATTATCTCTTTATTTCATTTTTCTAACTCCTTATTTCAGTAAAATAAAACCTTATTCTAATTTACTAACTCCTTGTTTTAATTTACTGAAACCTTACTTTAATTTCTTAAGGTAAGGATTTAGAAAAAAGACATTTTAGCAAAAAAAAGTCAATCAAAATTCAAAAAAGATCAATCATAATTGAAAATATGTCTGATATATTTTAAAATATAAGGGATATATTTTCAATTATATCCCTTGTTTTTTTAGAAAATCAATTTTAAGAAACTATTTCGCATTTTCCATCTAAAACTATGCTATAATTACAAACTCTAATTCTTAAATTAGGGGGAAATAGAGTTAAATAATGTTAAATTACTTGACAAATTTATTATGTGTTGTACTTTTGCAGTGTATTAATAAACCAACACACTATAACAATGATTAAAATAAATGATTTAAACTTTTCTTACAAGAGGAATAAACTTGTAACAAATAATGTAAACCTAAACATCCAAAAAGGCTATATTCATGGTCTTTTGGGAAAAAACGGTACAGGGAAAACAACACTTTTGACGCTTATTGCTGGATTATTGTTCCCAGATAGTGGAAAAATTGAAGTTATGGGCTTTAATCCACAAAAACGTCAAGTTGGTTTCTTGTCTAATGTGTTTTTCTTACCTGAAGAATTTGATGTATACAAAATGAGCATTGAAGATTATGTTAAAACACATGCTGTTTTTTATCCTAATTTCTCAATGGATGATTTTGATGATTTTTTAAACGAATTTGAGATATATAACAAGAAAGAAAAACTAACTTCTCTTTCTTTTGGAACAAGAAAAAAAGTGATTATTGCTTTTGGATTGGCAACACATGCAAAACTTATGATTTTGGACGAACCAACAAATGGTTTGGATATTCCTTCAAAGAGTCAGTTCAGAAAAATTATTCTAAAGGCAATGAATGAAGAAACTTCAATTATAATTTCAACCCACCAAGTTAGAGATTTGCATAATTTGATTGACAGTATAATTATTTTAGATGGAGGAAATATATTGTTAAATGCATCTAACCAAGAAATAACATCAAAACTTTATTTTGGAGTTGCCACAGAAGAAAATGCTCAATCAGATATTCTTTACTCTGAAGAATCAATTAGTGGAAATGTTTTTGTTAAGGAAAACAAAGAAAACTTAGAGTCAAATATTGATATTGAACTTCTATTTAACTCAGTTTTTCAAAACAAAGAAAGAATTAAGAATTTATTCCCAAACTCTAATAAATAAGATATAAAGTTATGGAATTTAATTTAAAAAGATTTTTTGAACTTCTAAAAAGAGAAGTGATTCTAAACAAGAAATCATATCTTCTTGCTTTAGTTGCTTTCGCAATTTCAGCGACTTTTGTCATAGCGTCTTTTGATAATCAATCAATGCTTTTATCAAATGATTCTTCATATAGAGGCATAATCAATAATCAATATATTCTTTGGTATGCAATTGTTTTAAGTAGTTTTATGTATGAAGCTATGAAACAAAAATCTTCACTTATGAATGAGATATTAGTTCCTTGCTCTTCATTTGAAAAGTATTTAGTTAGCTTTTTTAGAGTATATTTGCTAATTCCAATTGCAAGTTTTATAGGTATTATTGGGTTTTTCCTAATCCTAAAGTATCCTTTAGGCACAACTTTACATTATCCTACAATTGAAGCATTATCTTTAGGCATTGTGTTTAAGTTCCTCTTTTATAACTTGCTTTATACTTTGCCAATAATTGCAATATTGCACTATTTCACTAACTTCAAAAATAGATTTATCCCCATTCTTGTATTGTTTGCAATATTAATATTCACAAATCTTTGGGGATATATAGATAGGATTATTGGAATTGCAATAAATGGGACAAGAGTAGATAATTTTATGCCTTATTTTGGAACTGAAGGTTTTTACTCATGGGCAATTATAATTAGTGCAATAATCTTTCTTTTATTTCAATACCTAAGTTTTATTAGGGTAAATGAAAGAGAAATCTAACTTTAAATAAATAGAAAAATGAAAAAAATAAAAAAGAGTCTTATATTATTAATAATATTTTGCTTTACCCTGCTTGCTGGATTGGTTGCAGCTGATAATGTTTACTATTTTAATAATAAAGAAAAGGTAGTTGAGAATAGGGAAAATTTAAAACTCCATCAAATAAGGACTTTAGGAATTATGTACTGGGACAATTATATTGACATTACAGATAAACAACTTATTGAGGCAGGTTTTGCAGTTGATAGCACTCAAATAGAAAATGATACAATTAATATTAAAATAAGGAGAAACAAATAATGGAATTTAATTTATCAAGATTTTGGAGTTTATGCAAAAGAGACTTCAAATTAAATCTAAAGACAGATATATTTATGCTAAGTGTTATGGGCATAATTTCAGGGATCTTCCTTCCTAATAATCGAGGGAACTTTGTTTCATTTGCGTTTTTTTTAATAATACTCCTTGGTTTTGCAATATTTAAAGAATACCATAAGAAAACATCAAAAACAAATATTCTAATGCTTCCTGTTTCAAACTTGGAAAGATATTTTAGTGTATTTGTAAGAGCCTTTATATACTATCCAATTGTCCTTTCTTTATTTATGTTAATTGGTAGTTTTGTCTTTGGAATTCTATATTTAGGAATTGGAGTTGGGTTTGACTTTACTCTTTTGCCAGAGTTTTATGTTGAGATAGTTAAAGAATGGGGAGAATCAATTTTAGAAACTCATTTTGTTTTCACTTTGTTTTTCTTTGGCTCAATATTCTATAAGAAAAATGCAGGACTTAAAGTCTCACTTCTTATTTCAGCTCTTTCAATGATATTCTTCATATTCCTTATCATCATAAAGAGAATGATGCCATTAAACGAATTTGTTTATAATATTAATCTAATTACTGATATTTCTCTTCCATTTGAAAGAATTATTGGTGTTTTGGTTTCTGCTTTCTTGCTTTGGCTTTCCTATTTAAGAATAACAGAAGAACAAGTTTAGATTATGATAACACAAGATTTAACACCAATTTATCTCAAGCTTGCTGATAGGATATGTGATGGTATCCTTTCAGGAAAATATGAGACACAGGGGAGAATACCTTCAGTTAGAGAGCTTGCTGCACTCAATGAAGTGAATCCAAATACAGCCATGAGAGCATTTGACTGGCTACAACAAAAAGAAATAATCTTTAATAAAAGAGGTATGGGATATTTTGTCTCATCTAAGGCAAAAGAAATTATAACAGAAGTAAGAAAGGAAGATTTTTGTACAAATACCTTGCCTTTTGTTTTCAAAACTATGATTTCTTTAAATATTGATATTGAAGAAATCATTCGTAAATTTGAAGAATTTAAAACCAAAAAATAAAAATAAAATGAAAACGAGTTTAAAAATAGGTTTAGGAATTGCAATAACATATATAATTGCAGTACTAACATCTTCTTGTGCTGGATTTAATGACAAAAATCACATTGATTTATCTGGAGTTACAAAAGTTGCAAAACAAGAAGTTTCTACTTTTGATAAAGTTGAAGTAAGTGGAGCTATAGATGTTATTGTTAATATAGGAGACAAGAGTGAAGTTGTAATTGAAGCTGACTCTACAATTTTACCTTATATAGTAACTGAAGTAAAGAATAGAGAATTAAAGATTCACAATAAGGACATTAACATTAATGGATTAAAAGATTTGAAGGATTATAAGGTATTGGTTACAATAACAACTCCTTCTATCATAGAACTTGAATCCTCTGGAGCTTGTGATGTGACCATAAATAATTTGAAAACAGATATGTTTAAAGTGTCTTTGTCTGGAGCTTGTGATTTAAAAGGAAATATTGAGTGTAAAGTTTTAGATTTTGAAGCCTCTGGTGCTTCTGATTCAGAATTAACAGGAAAAGTAAAGAATTGCAATATTGAACTTTCTGGAGCAAGCGATATTAAGGCTTTTGATCTTATTGTAAATAACATTAAAATTGAAGAATCAGGTGCATGTAATGTTGATATTACTGTTATGGATTCTTTAGATGTTGAACTCTCAGGTGTAAGTGAATTGAGATATAAAGGAGAGCCTAAATACATTAATAGTGATGTATCTGGTGTATCCAAATTTACAAAATTCGAAAATAAAAAATAAGTAAAATGAAAATAAGATTAAGCACAAAGTTATTTGTTGTTGGAATTGCAGTTGTGATGATTTCCCTTTTAGGCTTTGCCATTTATAGGGTTCAAACCAATCATAAGCTCTATCAAGAATCGCCAACAAAAACAATTAATAATAATAATTCAACAATAACAATAGAAAAATATGAAATCACTGAAGATGAAGTTAATGAATAAACCTCTTGCAAAAAGTAGATTTACAAAAAGAATAATTACTTTTTGCTTGGTTTTAACCCTTAGTTTTGGTGCAATGGCACAAGGTTTTAGTATTAAGGGAAAAATTGTTGATGAAAGTTCTAAGGAGGCATTAATGTATGTGAATTGTGTACTTTTTAATCAAAAAGATAGCCTAAAGCAAATTAAAGGAACAGCTTCTGATACAAATGGAGTTTTTGTTTTGAATGATGTTAAGAAAGAAAATTTCAATCTAATATTTAGTTTTATTGGATATAAAAAGATGGTTATTCCAATCAATAGTTCAATGTTTAAAGGCAAGATACTTGATTTGGGAGAAGTGAAAATGAATATTTCAGGAGAAGGACTTGGCGAAATTGAAATTGTGGCGATGAAGGACAGAGTTAAGTTAGATGCCGATAAAATGACTGTAAATATTGATCAAACCACTGCTCAAAGTGTAACTAATGCTTTTGAACTTCTTAAGAAAACTCCAGGAATTGCAATAGATAATGAGGATAATCTTAAGTTAAATGGTAAGAGTGGAGTTTTGATTCAGTTTCAAGGAAGGGACATGAAACTCCCTTGGAAAAGTCTTGTTCAAATTCTTAAAGCTACTCCTGCAACCCTGATAGAAAAGATTGAAATTATGGCAAATCCTTCTTCCAAGTATGATGCTGAAGGGGTTGCTGGTATTGTAAATCTAATTTTTAAGCAGGACAAAAACGATGGTATAAGCCTTTCTGTTGGAACAAATGCCTACTACTCTAATGAGCTTTCATATATGGGAGACTTGAATTTTAGCCAAGTTTCAAAGAAGTTTACCAACACTCTTTCTTTCTCAACAACTAACTGGAAACAAAGAATGGAGCAAACCCTAAGTAGAGAATTAGGATTTGGAAATGACAGTATTTTCATTAATCAAAAGGGAGATAATTTATATAATTCTCATGATTATACCATAAATGCAGGTTCTGAATATCAAATCAATAAACGCAATTCAATTGCTCTAAACCTTACTTATTCAAAAAGTAAAAGTCCATTTAGAGAAAATTTAAACGAAACTATGTTCACAACTCTTTTTGGAGGTATAAGAACAGATTCTCTTAAATATAAGAATACAGAAGGTGCATCTTCGGATATGAATAACTACATTGTCAACCTCAACTATCAAAGAAAAATAGATACCCTTGGGGGTAAGTTCTCAACCGATTTTGACTTTATTCACAACTCCCAAAGCAGCCTTTCTGCTTCCAATACTCGATATTTTTTCCAAACTATTTCTCCTAATAATGCATATAAAATCGAAGATTTAAACAATCAAACTTCAAGCTCCTACAACTCCTATGTCTTTAGAATGGACTACTTGAAACCTTTGAGCAAAACCCTCAAAATGGAACTTGGAGGTAAGGTAAGTATAACAAGAGTGGATAATAATTTCGAGGCTAAGCTTAATAATATAAACGATTTATCTAAAACAAATCACTTTATTTACAATGAGAATATCAACGCTTTATATGGCTCACTCAATAAGTCTTTTGGTGAGAAAACTTCACTTCGTTTGGGCTTAAGAATGGAAAATGCAAACCTAAATGGAAAACAACAGATTGGCGATAGCTCATTTAAACAATCCTACACCGACCTTTTCCCTAACTTATCACTCTCTCATCAATTCTCACCAAAATACCAATCTACCTTTACCTATTCAATGCGTATCTCACGTCCAACCTACGATAATCTAAACCCATTCCTTACAAAAACAGACGACTATTCCTTCCAAACAGGGAATCCAATGCTTCGTCCTCAATACACTCACAACTTCTCTTTGCAAAACACTTTCCTTTATATGATATTCACTTCACTTACCTATTCCTACACTAAAGACGTCGTTTCACAAATGCCAGTTGCCCTTCCTAACAGCCCAATTGTTTACTATATGCCTCAAAATATCTCTTCTTCACACAACCTAAATTTAAGTATTTCAACTTCCATTCCTCTAACAAAATGGTGGACAAGTGTTATTTATTTGAGTGGTAACTACACTAATAACAACAGCCCAGAATCAGACCTAAATATAAGTCAAAAGGCATATTCCTTAGTTGGATACGCTGCTCAAAGTTTCAGCCTTCCAAAGAAATACAAGGCAGAAATCTCAGGAGTTTATGTTTCTCCAGGGGTATGGGGAGTGTATAGATTCGATGGTTTCTATGGTGTAAATCTTAATTTCAACAAGAACTTTTTCAAGGAAATGCTAACAGTAAGTGTTGGAGTTCAAAACCTTTTCTCTGCCAGAGAGCAGGGAGGAGGAATGGAAATGGGTAATGCCAAATTTGAGCTAAAGCACAAGGCACAACATACAATGTTAAGCTTTGGACTAAGATTTAACTTAGGACAAAACCTCAATATTGACAAGTCAAAACAAAAGGATGATTTTGACCAAAGAGCCACAGGAAAGAGAGAACAACAAGGAGGAGGAATTGGTCTATAAAGCTTAAGACTTTAAGGAACTTTAAAGACCTTAATACAAGATATATATACTTCAAAACGGCGATTTACCAAAAGTGAATCGCCGTTTCGCTATAAGTAAATCGGCGATATTGGGCAATATGCTTTTGACATATAGGCGATTTGTTTTTTCTTAATTTAAGATTATTGTTTTTACAACTCCATTTTGCTAATAATCGATCAAAAAAATGAGTCTTTTAAAAAGTTGATCAGAAAGATTTATTTTCCTGCAATATATATTAAAATTTATCGTATTATTATATAAATTTGTAGTGTTCAAACTGAATAATATTGCTTGTTATACATAAATCTTTAAAGAATTAATATGAAAAAAATTCTGTTCTTATTTATTGCAATCCTTGTTTTCTCAAGTGTTGCAATGGCTCAACGCTATACCATAAAAGGAAAAATCCTTGATGCAATTTCAAAGGAGAAGCTTCCTTACAGTTCAATTTCCCTTCACTATAAAACCGATACGCTTGGAATTTATAAGGGTATAATTGCCGATACGAATGGAGATTTTGAGATTAAGAATGTAAAGAAGAGGGATATGATTTTGAAGATTAGTTTTGTGGGATACAAGCCTTTTAGAAAAGAGATAGGTGTTTTGGAATTTGACAAAGAGAAGGTTTTGAACTTGGGGAACTTGTTTATGGAACTATCTGGAGAACTATCTGGAGTGGAAATAACAGCTAAAATAGAAAGAATAATTGTTGATGATGACAAGCTGACTATGAATGTTGATGAACAGTTAGCAGCCACAGCAACAAGTGCATTTGACCTTTTGAAGAGGGTCCCAGGCGTTTTTATAGATAAGGATGATAACCTAACTCTCAATGGTAAATCGGGAGTTTTGTTCCAATATAATGGAAGAGATTTACGAATGGAATATAAGAGTGTGGTTGACTTATTAAAGAGTATGACGCCCGACCAAGTGGAGCGTTTTGAGGTTTTATCAAATCCTGGTGTAAGGTATGATGCAGAAGGAACAGCAGGTATAATCAACATTAAGATAAAGAAAAATCAAAACTATGGAATTAATGGATCGGTTTGGGGAAGAGCATCCTATCAAACAATGCTTAATTATTATGGTTCCATGAGCGTAAGCTATGTAGATGATAAATGGACAACATCCTTAGGATTCTCACCAATGAAATGGGGGTCAAGGGGTACATCAAGAGATGAAAGATACACTGCAAAAGGAGTAGGTGACACAGTACTATTCAAAACAGAGAGTGAAGATGAATGGCAATGGCTTAACAATAATATTTATCTCAATGCCTCTTATCTGATTGATACAACCCGCACCATAGGCTTTAATCTCTATGGTTCCTTTGGAGGAAATCCAGAGATAAATAATGAAAATCCATATTTAATATCTTCCTATCCCAACTACAATCAAGTAGATTCATCATACCTTGCAGGAAGATCATCAATAACCAAACGCCGTAGTATTGGTTTTGGAATGGATTATGTTAAGAAGCTCGACACCTTAGACAGCAAGTTTATGTTAGACCTTTCCTTTAGTCATAATTCCGATATAAGCAATTCCGAAAGCTGGAATAAATACTACATAGGTGACCTTAACACTATACTCGACAGAGAAGAAGGATTTAGAAGAAAAGACCTTTCACCCGATAATGATTTAAGTTTTAGAGCCGACTACTACAAGCCATTTACCAAAACAATGAAACTTGAAACAGGAATAAAAACCTATTTCTCATTTAGTGATAATGATTATAGAAGTGAACAATTAGATACCTTAACTGGAAATTACGTTAATGTTCCAATGGAAACAAACCGCTTTAAATACTTTGAAAATATAAACTCACTCTATGCTTCATTCTCCAATACATTTAAGAAAAAGCTAAATGTAAGAGTTGGAATACGTCTTGAACAAACCAACACTAAGGGGCATCAATATGTTTTAGATAGCATAGACAAAAGAAGTTATTTTGATATATTCCCCAACTTAAGGCTTAATTATAAGTTTAAAGACGACAACCAACTAACCCTATCCTACTCCTATAGAATATCAAGACCTTGGTCAGGTAGTTTAAATCCTTTTATGCAAAAGAGTTCAGAATACTCCTATTCAACAGGTAACCCTTATCTAAATCCACAATATTCAAACTCCATATCCCTATCACATTCTTTTAAATATATGCTCTTTACCAGCATTTCATATTCCCACACAAAAGATGATATAAATTGGATTAGGACACCATTGGACTCTAATTTTGTTGGATATAACCCATTGGCATTAATGTCTTCTTCAGTTAATTTTGGTTCTTCTCACAATATAGACTTTAATATTAGTTTCAATAAAGAGTTCTTTAAGTGGTGGAGTTTTAGTGCATCCGCAGGAGCAGATTACTCACAAATTTTATCTTCTCCCAATGAGTTAGACATAAATAGAGAGAGCTGGAGTTATAATGCAAGTTTAAGTTCTGACTTCACACTTCCAAAGAAATGGCGTTTAGGATTCTACTATTATTTCCGTTCAAGTTCAATGTATGGGCTAAGTACAAATAGTTCATACCAAGACCTATCTATTAATGTTTCCAAAAGTTTCTTCGATGAAAAATTAGGTTTAACTTTAAGTGTTGATGACTTTATAAACATCAATAAAATGTATAGTGAAACAGTATATCGTAATACAATATCCAAAAGTTGGAATTCTTATCAAGGACCACAAGTTGCCCTTTCTCTACGTTATCGTTTTGGAAAATACTATAAAAACAAACAAGTATCAAAACCAAGTGTAGAAAGTTTTGATGATAGAGTAGGAGGTGGTTCACCAGGAGGAGGAAAATAAATTCTACTTTAACTAAGCAAAAGACACACTAATATAACTCAAAAACAGAAAAATATGAAGAGATTAATCATTTCTATTATTCTAATTATACCTTTATTTTCTTTCTCTCAAGAAATAATGTATAGCGGTGTTCTTATAGATAAGGACGACAAAACAACAATTCCATTTGCATCCATTTGGCTTGAAGGAAATACTTATGGAGTTATGAGTGACGATAAAGGTAAGTTTTCTTTGAAATTAAGAAAAGAGAATGACACAATTGTAATCAGAGCTTTTGGCTACAAACTCCAAGTTGTGGAAACAAAGAAAAATAAGAAGGAGAATAAAATAATGCTTATTCCTCTTAAAACAACTCTTCCAGAAGTTAATGTTGAAGGAATGGGTCCAAAGGCAATTCTTACTAAAGCATTAAGGAGTGTTGATGAGAATTTCCTTAAGAAAGAAACTTTCTATTTGAATATGGAAAGTTTGATGCAAAAGAAAATAAACGATAGTTTGGTATATCTTCGTTGGGATAATGATGTTTATGAGAGAAGGAGTATTTTAGGATTGAAACTACTTTTACCAATTTATATGAATAATCAATTCGTTAGTAATGAAGAAAAATATCAGTCTAATTATATGAGTTTTTCTATTGATGATATTGTATATTATTATATGGTTTATATTCTTAATTCTAATGTTATGGCTAAGGGATTGGAGGGTCAAAAAAATGATTTGAACTTTGGCTATTCAATGAAAATTATTATGCAGGATAGTATTGAAAAGGAATATATTGTTACTTTGCATCAGAAAAAGGAATTGGATAATGCATTCTTATCCCTTCATTTGCCTAAGAATATACGTTTCTTTATTGATGCAGAAAATATGGTTATCACTAAAATTGAATCGGCTTTGGATAAATCAAAGCCAAGAGTATTTTTTGATAAAAAGAAAGGTAAGTTTGAGGTAAAAGAACATATTGTTGTTGTTAATTTTAGAGTTTTAGATGGTAAATATTTTCTTTCTAATTGTTTTAGTAAGGTTATATTTAATAATGATAGAGAAAATGCAAAGGAAAATAATAGTTTTTTGGATTCAATCAAGAAAGACGACTTAAATGAAGAGGTTATTATTTACAATACAAAGCAAATGAAGATTAAACCAGATAAGTTTGAGAAAATTAAAAGTAATAAAACTATTTTACCTATACAGGAATTAAAAGGAAAAGAAATTTTTGAAGCAATTTTAGATTAATAATCAAAAGATAAATATACTATGGAAGTAAAGATTGAAGAGACTTGGAAAGAGGTTTTAAAGGAAGAGTTTGAAAAGGATTATTTTGTTAACCTTACTTCTTTTGTCCGTCAAGAATATAAGGGGAAAACAATATATCCAAAGGCTTCAAACATTTTCAATGCTTTTAATTTATGCCCTTTTGATAAAGTAAAGGTTGTAATTCTTGGTCAAGACCCCTATCATGAACCAAATCAAGCTCATGGTCTTTGTTTCTCTGTTTTAGATCCAACACCAGCACCACCATCATTAAAGAATATATTTAAGGAAATTAATCTTGATTTAGGAATTGAAACTCTTCCACAGGGTGACTTGTCAAGATGGGCTTCGCAAGGTGTCCTTTTACTCAATGCAACATTAACTGTTGAGGCTCATAAGGCAGGCTCTCATCAAGGTAAAGGATGGGAAGAGTTTACCGATAGTGTAATATTTAATTTGGCAAATAGAAAATCAGGATTAGTATTCTTGCTTTGGGGCTCTTATGCACAAAAGAAAGGAGAGTTTATTGATCCAACAAAACATTTATTGCTAAAATCTGTTCACCCTTCACCTCTTTCAGCTCATAGAGGTTTCTTTGGTAATCATCATTTCTCTCAAGCAAATAATTATTTAACTGCTCAAGGGCAGTTGCCGATAGATTGGAAATAGAAACAGATTATTTATTTACAATTTCTCCATGCTCAACTTCTGTATGTTCTTCGTGAGACATTCCGAAATAAATTGCAGAAAGTAGAGTGAAAACATAAGCTTGGATGTATGCAACAAGAACTTCCAAAAGAGTCATAAATATTGCAAAAAGGAAAGGAACAATTGAAACTCCATAACCTATTGCCACACTTTTAGAACCAAAGATAAAAATTATTGAAAGGAAGCCTAAAATAATTATATGTCCTGCTGTTATGTTAGCAAACAAACGAATCATAAGAGCAAAAGGCTTTGTAAACATACTTAGTATTTCAACAACTGGCATAATTGGAAGAGGGAACTTAAGCCACCAAGGAACACCAGGCATATTTATAATATGTTTGAAGTAGTTTTTGTTGGCAGTGAACTGAGTGATGAAGAATGTAAACAAAGCTAAAACCATAGTTACAGCAATATTACCAGTAAGGTTAGCACCACCAGGGAAGAAAGGAATTAATCCCATTATGTTAGAAAGGAAAATAAAACAAAAGGCTGTAAGAAGATATGGCATAAATTTCTTGTAACGTTTCTTTCCAATGGAAGGAATAGCAATATCATCACGAATAAATAAAATAAGAATTTCCACTAAGTTTTGAACACCCTTAGGAGCTTTGCCTTGTTGTTTGAATGCAACCTTCTTAGCTCTAAACACAACCACAATCATAATTATGGCAACAATAATAAGCATCATCACGTTTTTGGTTATTGAGAAATCCAATGGAGTTTTTCCATTCCATTTACCATTTTCATCAACACAAATAATCTTTCCCTTAGCCTTTTCTCCATCTTTTTCAACATTTCCCAAACGATAACCATTATATGAAGCATGACCATGTTCAAACTTACTTGACATAAACACATCAAGTCTTCCTTCATTAACTAAAATAACAGGCAAAGGAATTGCAATATCTTTATCCTTATATTTTAAAATATGCCAAGAATGATTATCAACAATATGTTCAATAATCATTTCACCTGGGTTAAAAGGTTTGTTTTCACTGCTTGAAGCAAAGGAGCTATAATTAAAGCTAAAAAGTAAAGTGATTAATATTATTATTCTTTTCATAAACATTTTTCTATCTCTAACGAAGGGCAAATTTAGAAAATTATTTTCATTAATTCGAATAAAAAAAGGAAATTTCTAAAACCCAATTTCCAAACCCAATTCTCTAAATGTTGTAATATCTATCTCAAACCCCTAAATCCTTAGAATCCTTGCTGTAAAAAAACAAAAAAAGCAAAGAGAATAACCCTCTCTTTGCTTTTATACCATAAAGTATTTCTTTTGATTCCTAATCAATTTCTTTCTAATTAAAAGTTATATCCTAAAGAAAAGTACAAACAAATATCAGGATATTTATAATCAGAATAAAAACTTTCTGTAGTACTATTTGGGTGATTATTATAGCCAAAATCACAAGAAAGAGTAAAGGAATACTTGTTATAGAAAGTAGATAAACCTACATTTCCACCAAAGCCTAAATAAAAATCATCATAAAAATAATAATCAATTGGAAATTCTGGAGGAGTGTTTATTAAAATATTACTTGTATAATCTCTTTTCTCATTAGTTCTTCCAAAAATAGTATATGATAAAAAAGCACCTATCTGTGGTTTTAGAGTTAGTTTATCATTTATTGTAATCTTGTAAGTGAAAAGCAAAGGAAATTCTAATTGATAGTTGTAATGTACTCCCTCAAAAAAATATTGGTCAACAGGTAAAACAAAATCTACATTTTTAGGAGGGAAATAACCTTTAGTTTTTGTCCCTTTATCTGCAAAATACACTCCAGGGACGAAAGAAAATTTAGAAGAACCAATTGGGATATCAGCAACCGCTCCTATATGAATGCCTGGTTTGAATTGATAAACTGATTGAGCAGAATAATAAGTTGATAGAGTCATCCCTGCTCTAACTCCGTATTTGGTTTGTGCTATTGAAACTATGCTTAATAGTATAAGTGCAAATAAAATGATTGTTTTTTTCATAGTTATTTCTTTTAATCCTTAATCAATTTCTTCCTTATGTATCCTTTATCAGTACTAACTCCAATTATATAAACTCCCTTTGAGAAAGAAGAAATATCAATTGTCTCTTCTTTTGATTTTGCTTTTTCTTGATATATACTTTGTCCAAGGGAATTAAATACCTCAATAGAATTAATAATATTCTCAGAACTTATATTTAATTCTTTGCTTGCAGGGTTAGGGTAAAGAGTTATTGAATTATCTTCAAGTTTTATTTCATTAAGTCCAAGATATGGAGTTGTACAATCTTCGATTCCATATGAATAATCATGATATTGTAATTCTCTATTATACTCATAACAACGATTCACACCTCCATTAAAACAAAGAGTAGCAGCATACGATATATTAAATAATAACCCATTAATACTTCCAATCCCTTCTATCCATTTGTCCCTTAAATGTAACTCATAAAATGATGTATCTGATTCTGGATACAATAATGCAATTGAAAACTCTCTTCTTTTGATATTGTCAATACTTATTGTATCAATTGAAGTTATTCTATATATTCTTGACCAATCTACAACAAATGTATCTCCGACAGAAAGAGAAAAATCATAAAGCATGCCTTGGCTAACACACTCATCTAATTCTTCCCCTTTATAGAAAACTTGCCTTTGTTCATTTTCTCTTAGACCTCCAATACAATTAGATGTTAAAGGATTAAAAACAGAGTCTGTAAAGAAATAGACTTTTTTATATGTTTCATTCTCAATTATAGTATCTTCCTCTGTTAAGGCAAATCTTCTGAAAAGATAATGATCCATACAAACAAAATAATCATTTGTCCAAATCTGAACTCCAGATTTAACTAATGGAATATACTCGTAGTCTTGTGCATTAAGGTTAAACGCAAATAAGGTAAAGAATATCCCTAAAACTAATTTAGAAACTATTGTTTTCATTGCTATTATTTATTTTAATTTTTAATAAGTTTCTTTCTAATATATCCTTTCTCAGTATTTACTCCAATTATATAAACTCCATTTGAAAAAGAATTAACATCAAGAGTTTTTTCCTTTTGTTTTACATTAGTTTGATAAACCTTTTGACCAAGAGAATTAAATACTTCAATATTATTAATAATATTCTCAGAACTTATGTTTACGTCTTTGTTTGTTGGGTTAGGATAAAGAGTTGCTGAATTATCTTCAAGTTTTATATAATCAAGTCCTGAAAATGGAGTTATGCAATCTTCAATTCCAGATAAATAGTTATGATAAAGTAATATACCATTATGCTCATAGCAACGATTGTGTCCTCCTGCTTCAGAGGTAGATATATTAATTATTATATCAAATAGCAAACCGTCTTTATTTCCGATACCTTCAGTCCATGCACACACAATACGAGGATTAGGTAAGTTATCATAGTCAGCTTTAAGTGAAAATACTCTTCTTTTCACTCCCGAAAACTCTAATGTATCTATAGAATGTACTATAAATTTAAAATCATTATAAATTTGATATGTATCTCCAACAGAAAGAGAGAAATCACAAATTAAGCCACTGTTCACATTACCACCCTCAATATAACCCCCTTTATAAAACACTTGCTTTTGAGCATTTTCTCTTAACCCTCCAATACACTCAGCTGTTAAAGGATTGAAAGACGCCTCCGTAAAAAAATATAACTTTTTATATGTTTCATTCTCAATTATAGTATCTTCATCCGTTAGGGCAAATCTTCTAAAACGATAATGACTTCCTCTATCATAATATTCCTCAGTCCAAATTTGAACACCAGATTTAACTAATGGAATATACTCATAGTCTTGTGCATTAAGGTTAAACGCGAATAGAGTAAAGAATAATCCTAAAATTAATTTATAAACTATTGTTTTCATTGCTGGTATTTATTTTAATTTTTAATAAATTTCTTTTTCACATATCCTTTCTCAGTATTTACTCCAATTATATAAACTCCTTACTTATATTTACTTCTTTGCTTGTTGGGTTAGGGTAAAGGTAATTATAAATAAAAGCAATCATAAGGCTTATAATTTTCGGCAAACTTATAACAAGTAATTAATAAAAGCAAATTAATTGGAAATTATTTTATGATAAATTTTTTAATATCTATTTCAAGACTAAAAATTCTTAGTTTATAGTCTTTCAAAAAACCAAATATATCAAGTCTTTTTCTTATTAAATTAAGTTTAAAACTAACTAAATAAGGATTAGAAATAATTAAATAAGGAGTTGATCTAATATAATGGCATTATAATGTCAGTATAATGCCATTATACTTATGGTTTATGTCTTGTACTGAAAAAAGTTGACACTTTTTATACAAAAAAAGTGTAACAAAAATGGAGAAAAGAGGCAAGATTACGGATGCAATTCGTATAGAGATAATCGAGGATTATCTGAGCAGTGG